>ERZ779877.52-NODE-52-length-131684-cov-16.100381_pt1 | contig 131684 bp, 124 predicted proteins | sample MGYA00511556_ERZ779877 | MGnify/ENA primary metagenome ERZ779877 (study PRJEB29588, sample SAMEA2159338) | human gut metagenome | biome: human gut; feature: human-associated habitat; material: faeces | place: Denmark | collected 2008/2010 ... | reverse complement strand
AACTCTTCTTCAAGCGTTTCCGCCGCTTCTGCCTTTTCCTCTGCATTTTCCGGCTGTTCTTCGCTTGATTTTTCCTGCTCCTCTATCTCCTCAAATGCCTTTACTGCCTCTTCGACAGGCTCACTTGCAGAAACGCTCTCAGACATTGCCTGCACAAACTCTTCTTCAAGCGTTTCCGCCGCTTCTGCCTTTTCCTCTGCATTTTTCGGCTGTTCTTCGCTTGATTTTTCCTGCTCCTCTATCTCCTCAAACGTCTTTACTGCCTCTTCGACAGGCTCGCTTGCAGAAACGCTCTCAGCCATTGCCTGCGCAAACTCTTCTTCAAGCGTTCCCGCCGCTTCTGCCTTTTCCTCTGCATTTTCCGGCTGTTCTTCGCTTGATTTTTCCTGCTCCTCTATCTCCTCGAACGCCTTTATTGCCTCTTCGACAGGCTCACTTGCAGAAACGCTCTCAGCCATTGCCTGCGCGAACTCTTCTTCAAGCGTTTCCGCCGCTTCTGCCTTTTCCTCTGCATTTTCCGGCTGTTCTTCGCTTGATTTTTCCTGCTCCTCTATCTCCTCAAATGCCTTTACTGCCTCTTCGACAGGCTCGCTTGCAGGAACGCTCTCAGCCATTGCCTGCGCGAACTCTTCTTCAAGCGTTTCCGCCGCTTCTGCCTTTTCCTCTGCATTTTCCGGCTGTTCTTCGCTTGATTTTTCCTGCTCCTCTATCTCCTCGAACGCCTTTATTGCCTCTTCGACAGGCTCACTTGCAGAAACGCTCTCAGCCATTGCCTGCGCGAACTCTTCTTCAAGCGTTTCCGCCGCTTCTGCCTTTTCTTCTGCATTTTCCGGCTGTTCTTCGCTTGATTTTTCCTGTTCCTCTATCTCCTCAAATGCCTTTACTGCCTCTTCGACAGGCTCCGATGTAAAAGCCTCTGTGGCAAGTATCTCCTGAAACGGCTCACTGTTTTCTTCCCGCATAGTCATAACACCCGCGATAGCGGCAGCCTGCAGCGCATCTTCGTCCGCCTTCAAGCTCGTACTGTCTGCGACCACTTCATCAGTGGCGGAAACGCCGTCATCTTCCGTTCTTTCGGTCACGGTGCATTCTGCCTTGTTTCCCGGTTCTTCAAGCTTGTTAAAATGATCAAATACACATTCAAAGCTTACGCCTGTATTTTCACTTTCCTCCGCCTCGGTGAATATAAAATCGACAGGCGTTATCTCCTGCTCTTCGCCGTTATCGCACCGTGACAATTCTTTGCACTCGCAAGAAGCGGTATTTATCCTGCTTTTGAGTATATCTGTCTGTTGCTCTTCGCTCACAGGCTCTCGTATTATTTCTTTGTGTGTTACATTTCCGTTACTTTTCCATATTGTAACGCTTTTATGTTTTTTAAGCGATGTCTGCGTTTCGTCCAATCGTCTTTTTGCGTATACCGCCGCACCGACCGCCGCAGCCGCACCGACCGCCGCAACTATTGCTTTTCCCAGTTTCATATACCATCAACCTCCGGGCTTAAGCCCCAATATCATTCAACACTTTTCAGTGCCTCTACCATATCGACCTTCATCAGCCGCCTATGCATAAACAGCATTACCGTTAAAGCAAATATAATTGTAATGACAGCTGAAAGCGCAAAGCTCATAGGATGCACTTCCCTACCGAACATTACCATATCTATCTCAGCGGTTTTTACAACAAAATCGACCAGAAATCTGCCGAGCACCATACCTGCAAGCGTACCTATCAGCGTAAGTATCACTGTTTCCCTGAACACATACATCGAAACTTCCTTGTCATAGAAGCCCAGCACCTTGAGCGATGCTATTTCGCGGATACGCTCGTTTATATTTATATTGGTAAGGTTATACAGTACTATAAACGCCAATGCACCCGCGCTTACTATGAGTACCACTATTACAAAAAGCAACGATTTCAACATTGTTGCAAATGTCGCTTTAACTCCGGTCTTGAAGCTGACTCCCATAACGCCGTCAGTCTTCATCAGATCCGCCGCCAGCTTATCCCTGTCGTTTTCCGACATATCATCGCCCTGCTCCGAGTTGAAGAAATAGCAATTATAAGGGAGGTTCTCTACACCGCTGAGCTTCTTATAAAGATTTTCCGTTATATAAACATAATGATGCGCATAGTTTTCACATATCTCCGTTACCTTTGCGTTTACACGCTTGGTCTCCGACAGCGACAATGTGATCTCGTCACCTTTTTTTATTCCGCCGAGCAGTGTAGCAAGCTTTTCGTTGATTATAACGCCGTCATCGGTCACCGTGTAGTGCTCTCCTGTACGTCTGTCCTTGACAGTTACAAACTGCGTGATCGTATCATTATCCTTTGCACCGAATATATAAGCATCTGTGCTGTTTTTGCCGCTTGCTACGGTTATCTGCTTTTGATAGATCTTATCGCCCTTACAGCTGTATCCGGCAAGCTTATCGGCTATTTCTGCGATCTGTTCATCTGTCTGCTTATCGCCGTAAGCGACTATACCGGTATAGTTGCTTATCTCGCCGAATTGCTTTTCCACAATATCGTTCACGCTGTCATAAATTCCAAATCCTGTAAGCACGAGCGCTGTACAGCCCGCTATGCCGACTATCGTCATAAGCATTCTTCTCTTGTAACGGAAGATATTTCTCAAAGTGACCTTGTGGCTGAACGAAAGCCTGTTCCATACAAACCCCATGCGTTCAAGCAGTATCTTTTTTCCGCTTTTCGGAGCTTTCGGTCGCATAAGTGCCGCCGGGCAGTCGTGGAGTATACTGCTGCACGAAAAATATACAGTTACAGCCGTAAGAAGTACCGCCGCCGCTGTCGTGCCTGCAATAAGGACAAAATCATACGGCAGAAGAATGTCCGGTATAGCATACATCATTCCGTAAGCAGTGATGATGATAGCGGGAAAGATCTTCATACCGACAAGCATACCTATCACCGCACCGGCAATGGCGGCAGTCAGCGCATAGAACATATACTTGAATATTATAGCACCGTTTTTATAGCCCAGCGCCTTGAGCGTTCCGATCTGCGTGCGCTGTTCTTCGACCATTCTTGTCATAGTGGTAAGGCATACGAGCGCCGCTACCATAACAAAGAACAGCGGGAATACCATTGCGATATTACTTATTCTGTCTGCGTTCTGCCCGTATTCGCTGTATCCGGGGCCGTCCTCACGGGTAAAAAGATACCATTCCGGCTTTTCGATATCATCAAGCTTCTTTTTGTTATCATCTATCTCTTTCTGCGCATCCGCAAATTTTTTATCAGCCTCCGACTTTGCGTCACTGAGCTTTTTTACACCGTCGTTATATTCCTTAAGACCGTCTTCATATGAGGCATAATTCCTTTCGTACTCCGCTGCGCCGTCATTGTATTTTGCAAGCCCATCCTCATACTGCTTCCTGCCGTTGTCGTATTCGGCTTTTCCCTTTTCGTATTTCGCAAGCCCATCCTCGTATTGCTTTTTGCCCTCGTTATACTGCACAAGACCCTCTTCGTACTGCTTTTTACCGTCATTGTACCGGGCAAGTCCGCTCTCATACTGCGCCTTACCGTCATTATACCGTGCAAGTCCGCTTTCGTACTGAGCCTTTGCCGTGCTGTACTGCGTATAACCCGCGTCATACTCTGCCTTTGACTTTTCATATGCACTAAGTCCCGCATTATACTGAGCAAGTCCGCTCTCATACTGTGCTCTGCCCGCGTTTACCTGTTCCTGTGCAGCATCAAGCTGCGCAAGCTTTACAGCGGCTTCATCACTTGTCATCATACCGGCCGCGACCGCAGTGTTTATCTGCGCTCTCGAATTATCAATGTCCTTCTGACTGTCGCTAAGCTGTTTGTCTGTAGCGTCAAGCGTTGCCTTGCTCTCATCGAGCTGAGCCTTGGCGCTGTCAAGCTGTGATTTAGCACGGTCGAGCTGTGACGAAGTACTGTCAAGCTGATTTTTTGCGCTGTCAAGCTGTGTTTTTGTATCGTCAAGCTGTTGTGCCGAGCTGTCGAGCTGAGATTTTGAGCTGTCTAACTGTGCTTTAGTGTCATCAAGAAGCTTCTTGCTGTCGTCAAGCTGTTTTTTGCTGTCGTCGAGCTGTTTTTTACTGTCCGCAAGTACAGGCGCATTTTCATCGAGTTGCTTTTTGGCGTCATCAAGCTGCTTTTTACTGTCTGCAAGCTGTGCTTTGCCGTCAGCAAGCTGAACTTTCGCATCGTCAAGCTCCTTTTTGGCATCGCTGAGCTTCTTCTCGTTATCATCTATTTCCTTGTACGCATCGGCTTTCTTTTCATCAAGCTCTTTCTGACCGTCATTGATCTTGCTCTGTGCCTCTTCGGTTATCTCGTCATATCTGCCCTGTTCCCGGCTGTCCGCTATCTGCTGAATGCGCTCGCCAAGCTCATCGCGCGCATTTTCATATTCATCGCTGTAGCAGTTGTACTCCTTAAGCTTGTCGGAGGTTATCACAACCTGAGTGTAGACCTCGGTCTTGAAGCAGCTCTGCGGCACATAGCAAACCATAAAGACCGAACCGTTTCCAATGGTCGTGTTGCCGCGCTCGGCATCCGATATATACATAGGCGACTCAAACCTGCCGACTATTGTAAACTCCTTAACCGAAAGCGTTTCGTCAATATCGGTATTTTCATCTCCGCCGAGCGTCAGCTTATCACCGACCTTATAATTCTTTATCAGCTTGCCGTTGTCGATAAGGCATTCATTCTCAGCCTGCGGCAATCTGCCCTCGGTTATATTCAACGAACTGTATGGATTATTTTTCCCTATCGTGTCAACAGAATATACCCTTGCCACCTTTTTCTCACCCGAGTCGGTATTGACATAAGCGTCCGTGTAATATCCGGGATAAATATTCACATCGGGAAGCCCGTCCTCAAGCGCCTTTATATCGTTTTCATCAAAGCCGTATGTCGAAACCAGTCTGTAGTCAAGCAGTGACGTGCGGTCATAGTAATGATCGGAGGATATCTTCATGGCAGGTGCGCTGGCAAGCAGTCCCGCAAAAAAGCCCGTTCCTATCGCTATTATGCCGAATATAGAAAAAAATCTGCTTTTCGTCTTTCTCATCTCGACAAATGCATTTTTCAGCATTGCATTTTTCATATCCGTTCCCTTTCCCCGCTTACCACTCTATTTCTTCAACGGGTGTCGGATGCTCGTTTACGACTATCTCGCTGACCTTACTGCTCTTCATGTGTATAACTCTGTCAGCCATGGGGCATATCGCCGTATTATGTGTCACAAGTATTACAGTCATTTTGTCGCTGCGGCAGGTATCCTGCAAAAGCTTCAGTATCATCTTACCGGTATTGTAGTCAAGCGCACCTGTCGGCTCATCGCAAAGAAGCAGCTTCGGCTTTTTTGCCAGTGCCCTCGCAATTGCCACTCTTTGCTGTTCGCCGCCCGAAAGCTGTGCGGGAAAGTTATTTATCCTGTCGGTAAGTCCGACCTTTTCAAGTATCTCTACAGCAGGAATATAGTCCTGTACCGTCTGCGTTGACAGCTCTATATTCTCTTTTGCCGTCAGGTTCGGAATGAGGTTGTAGAACTGAAATATAAATCCTATATCGTATCTTCTGTAGTCGATAAGCTCTTTTCTGCTGTAATCGCTTATCTTACTTCCGTCTACATAAAAACTGCCCGATGTAGCGGTATCCATACCGCCGAGTATATTAAGCACCGTAGTCTTGCCCGAACCGCTCGGTCCTACGATTATTGCAAATTCGCCCTTTTCAATGTCAAAGCTGACCTTATCGTTTGCGTTTATCGTTATATCTCCCATATGGTACTGCTTTGTAATGTCATTCAGCGTAACAAAACTCATTGTAGTTCCTTTCTGTCCATACAGCATTTTCTGCTGTTCCGAATTTTTTTAATCATTTCTATTATAGCATTTATTATAGTGTAATTCAACATTTTTAACAGGATTTTAATTTTTCCGCCTGCCGCGCGAACAAAGAAAAATATTGAAATGTAAAAATAATTATCAATTTACTTGACAAACGCCTTAACGTGTGCTACAATATCAATCGGAAAAATCCCTTATCAAGAGCGGTTTACATTTTCCGCATATTTATGCGGATCAGGAGTCAGGCTCCGTAAACCCAGCAACCGTTTCGTAAGCTTTGGCTTTACGAAAAATGGTGCTAATTCCTACGGCACGGCAAGGACAGTGACCGAAAGATGAGGAGCAGGCAGTCAGCAAGCTCCGCAAGGGGCTTTTTTTAATGCAGTTTTACGCAGGTATTTGCGTATGGGATACGGTTTAAAACCGCTATATGAAAGGAAAAATCAATGGCAAAATACTTATTCACTTCCGAAAGCGTCACAGAAGGTCACCCTGACAAGATCTGCGACAGGATTTCCGATGGTGTGCTTGACGCAATATTAGCACAGGACAAAAACGCCCGTGTAGCCTGTGAGACCTGCGCTACAACAGGTATGGTTCTGATTATGGGCGAGATAACGACAACAGCAAACGTTGACATTCCCGCCATAGCAAGAGATGTTATAAAGGAAACAGGCTATGATAACAGCGACTACGGCTTTGACTACAAGACCTGTGCTATCCTCACGACCCTCGACAAGCAGAGCCCCGATATAGCTATGGGCGTTGACAATGCTCTTGAGGGCAGAGATAAGAACGAGTTTGACACAGGTGCGGGCGATCAGGGTATGATGTTCGGCTATGCGTGCGATGAAACAGAAGAGCTTATGCCTCTGACGATCTCGCTTGCCCACGCACTTTCAAAGAAGCTCACTGCGGTAAGAAAGTCAGGCGAGATACCCTATCTTCTCCCCGACGGAAAGACGCAGGTAACGGTCGAATATAATGAGGACGGCACCCCCTCAAGAATAGATACGGTTGTAGTATCATCACAGCATAAGGCAGAGGCTACCCAGGCACAGCTCAGAGCCGATATTATCGAAAAGGTCATAAAGACTACCGTTCCCGCTTCTCTGCTTGACGAAAACACAAAGATGCTGATAAATCCCACAGGACGCTTTGTAGTAGGCGGTCCTCAGGGCGACAGCGGTCTGACCGGCAGAAAAATAATAGTAGATACCTACGGCGGTGTCGGCAGACACGGCGGCGGCGCATTCTCGGGAAAAGATCCCACAAAGGTCGACCGTTCAGCCGCTTATGCCGCAAGACACGTTGCAAAGAACATTGTAGCCGCAGGTATAGCAAAGCGTTGCGAGGTCGAGCTTGCATACGCTATCGGCGTTGCACAGCCCGTATCGATATTTGTCGATACATTCGGCACAGGCATAAAGCCCGATACTGAGATCTCAGCCGCAGTAAGCAAGGTGTTCGACCTTCGCCCCAGCGCAATAATCAGCTCCCTGAACTTAAGAAACACCAAGTACAGACCCCTTGCCGCTTACGGTCATATGGGACGTACAGACCTTGATGTTGCATGGGAAAAGACAGACAAAGTCGCCGAGCTTAGATCAGCACTTGATATAAAGTAATCAGCATATAGCACTAAAGCCGTTACGCAACACCGCAACGGCTTTAATCGTAACCAAACGGAGAACAGAAATGACCCATATCCGCCACGCGACCGAGTCTGATGCTTCCCGCATCGCAGAAATTATCGTCACAAATTACCGAGTAAATTTCTATCCGTTTTTCAAAAACGATGCCTTTTACTTCGGTGAGCTGAATGTCCTTGACACTGCCAAGGAGTACTCCGCGGGCTCAACCGCACTCAAAAATACATTTGTCTATGATGACGGTATAATAAAAGGCATTATCCGCATTTCGGGTAATGAGGTCGAAAAGCTGTATGTAGAGCCGCTTTTTCAAAACCAAGGCATAGGCGCAAAGCTTCTCAGATACGCTGTCAACAACTTCGCGGTCAATGAGCTGTGGGTGCTCGAATATAACAAGCAGGGAATAGATTTTTATCACCGCAACGGATTTAGCCTTACAGGCGAAAAAATCATAGAAGACGAATTTGTACCGCTTTTAAAGATGAAAAGAGAATAAGCCGAAAGAAGCTGTGACGAAATGCCAAAATTTCATCACAGCTTCTCGGCTTATAAAAACCTCATTAAAATTACAATGCAGTATATTGTAAAAACGCTAAAACAATAAAAATACAGCCAACAACGCTGAAAACAATACTATATTGACAGGGTGTTAATAATTTCGTGAGTATATCGGTGCAACTGCACTGTCACCGAAACCTCCAAAAACGCACTATCCTGAGATATCTGTACAGTCCCCCGGGTTGAACAGAGCGGAGCGTCCCGCTTACGGCGGCTTTTCAAACGCAATCGTTTGTGTGTCTTATCGCCAACACCCCATTATGGCAGAAGAGATGAGGAGTCAGGAAAGAGGGAGAAAACCTAAGGGGAGAGGGGAAAGCGCCTTTGGAGCGCCTTCCTCTCTCCCCTTGGGTTGTCTCCCTCAAACATAGCAGCAACGTTATCGCACAGAATAGCGAACCCGAGAAGTGCTATCCAACGAATAGAACTATCGGTAGCCTGATATCGTATTAAAACTAAAACGGTATAAAAGAAATGAACTATACAAAAAAGTGAGCCGTGCGCACTATTCTTTGCGCTTCGACTCACTTTTCCTTTTACGGATTGTATCACAACCCCATAAACTCACTCACTATATACTTCGGCGCACCCGGCGTGGAATAGACCCACCTGTCTATATGCCCCTCGGTTATGAAATACGGCGATTCAAGCGGCACACAGCCGCCGTCACAGCAGTTTACAATTATCAGCTTTATCTTCATCTTTTCAGGGATTATCGCCTTGATATAAACGCAGGCACAATCCCCGACCTTTATACCGCTTTTCAGCTCCGCAAGTCCCGCAAGGTTCGGTGCAAGCTCGATAAAGATCCCGTAATCCTCAATAGAGCGGACAATTCCGGGTACTGTTTCCCCTACCGAAAAGCGCTCTGCATTCTGTTGCCACGTTCCCAGAAGCTCCTTATGAGTAAGACAGATATGACCATCTTCTCTGCCCTTGACTACAGCGTAAATATCCGAGCCTACAGAAAATCTGTCAGCGGGGTGAACTATCCTTGATACCGAAATAGCGTCTATCGGTATCATTGAAGCTATCCCGCACCCTATATCCACAAAGCACCCGAACTGCTCAAGGTGCGTGACCCTCGCCCCGATAATATCACCCGGGACAAGCTTTGATATGTATTCTCTGTCCGCCTCTTCCTGCGCCGCCCTGCGCGAAAGTATCGCAACAGGCTCACTGCCCGTTTCATCTATTGTCGTTATCTTGAAGCATACAGGCTTTCCTACTCTCGATATCAGCGCAATATCCCTCGTCGCCCCGCTTTCGATACCGACAGCGCCTTCACTGCGCGGTATAATGCCCTTCATACAGCCGAGATCTATGTGCATATTATGATCCGCATCACATACAGTACATGGTGCTTCAAGTACCGCTCCCGACACCGCCGCCTGCAAAAGCGTTTTTGCCGACTGCAATGCCGAAATGTTTTCCTTGCTTGCAAGCCTTCTTCCCTCGGGTAAAAATTCCGTCATTTGAAATACCGATCCTTCCTCGTTTTGTTTTCTTTTTTACAAGTGTATGACAGCTTTTCTTTGATTATGATACCATAAATTTACATTTCAGCTTTCGCTGAATATTTGATAAAATTCTGATAATTATCGTTGATTTTAACAACATTTTCTGCTACAATAGGATTTATACAGGCGCAGTGCGCCGCAAACTCTCAGACTTGAACGGAGAAACCATGTTTAATAAAAGCGGAACATTAAAACGTGTGGGGTTGCTTGCCGCAGTTGCACTAATCGGCACAGCAGCCGCTTTGACCTATAATGCATTTCTTTCATCGGAAGGCGGGCTTCCCGAGGTACTCTCTCCTTTACAACCGATAGCAAAGGATAATGACGGCGAGGTAAAGCAAAAAGCCGACATAGCATTTTCGCCCGAGGCGAGCTTTTTCAGCGAGGATATTGCAGTAGAAATTACAGCCAAGGACAAAAATGCTAAGATCTACTACACAACGGACGGCAGTACACCCACCGAAAAATCATCGGCATACACTTCACCTATAAAGGTGCGCAGCGGCAGTGATGTCACAGCCGAAACGATAAAGGCGATAGCCGTAAGCGAAGACGGCACGTCCGAGGTATTCACAAAGAGCTATGTTACAGGAAATGATGTATCAGAGCGGTTTGAAAAGGGTACATATGTATTTGTTCTTTCAACCGATGATGTAAATCTTTACGATTATGAAAAAGGCATCGCCGTAGCCGGAAAAATCCGTGACGACTGGATAGCAAACGAGTATGACGGAACAAGCGAAATCACGCCCAACGACCCTGCAAACTGGAATCAGGAAGGTATGGCAGGCGAAAGGCCTATGTATGTCGAGGCTTTTTCAAGCAGCGGAGAACTTCTTGTTTCACAGCAGGCAGGCGCAAGAGTTGCAGGCGCATATTCTGCCGCAGTTGACCAGAAATCGTGGAAGCTTATAGCAAGAACCATGTACACCCCCGAAAAAGGCAAATTCGGCTACCCGTTCTTCAGTGACGCTACCGATGAGAGCGGCGCGATACTTACAAAGATAGACCGTATAGTACTGCGCAACGGCGCAAACGACCGTGAATTTGCAGGCGTTCGCGATGAGCTTTCAATGTCGCTTGCAAAGCAGTCGGGCTATCTTGATGCGCAATCGACCGCACCTGCGGCAGTCTTCCTTAACGGAAAATATTACGGCTTTGCATGGCTTCACCAGAATTTCAGCCGTGCATACCTTGAAGAACGCTACGGCGGAACAAAAGACAACTATCAGGTAGTCGGCAAGGCAGAGGGCGAGCTCGATAACGAGAACGCAGAGGGCGCGATAGCTGACTATAATAAGATGCTTGAGCTTGCCGAAAGCGGTCTTACCGATGACAAGAAGTTTGAACAGCTCTGCTCTATGATGGATATTGACAACTATATGCACTATCTTGCAATGCAGCTGTTCATTGACAACCGCGACTGGCCCGGCAACAACTACAAGGTATGGCGCTATGTAGCGTCCGAGGGTGAAGAGATCACAAGCAAGTATCATGACGGCAAGTGGAGATATTTCTTCTATGACGCCGAGTTTGCATGGGGACTTTATTCAGACGGATACGCGAACAAAACGCTTACAAAGATACTTAAAGGAACTCACCCCGCAGGCGGCTCTGCACTTGTATCGGCACTTATGGAACGTTCCGATATGCGTGAAAAGCTTGCGAACAATATCTGCGACCTTATCGGCGGCGCATTCAGCGCCGAAAATATCCTTGCCACCCTCGAGCAAAAGCTTGCCGACAGCGATAAGGAGCAGCTGTACGCGCTGAACAAGGGCATAACCTCAGAGTGGGCAAACGAGGGTACGTTTGAAAACAGCAGAAACGAAATAAGAGAATTTGCCGACAAGCGCGCAAACATAATCCTCGGCGATATCTGCCGCAACTTTGAGATAGACAAGGACGATACATACAAGGTAAAGTTGAACGGTGCAAAGGGCCTTAAGGTCACCATGAACATTCAGACCGTCAAGGATACAAATACGATAAGCGCAGAGTATTTCACACCTTATAAGGTAAAGCTTACCGCAGAGGATTTGTCCGGCTACACCTTCACAAGCTGGGAGATAAACGGCACGACATACACCGACCGCGAAATAACGATTGACAGCTCAATGGCTAAAAAGGGAAAGATAACTATAAACGCCCGCAGCGAAAAAACCACTTCAACAGATGAACTGCTACACATAAGCGAGGTCTACACAGGCGGTGACGCAGACTGGATAGAGCTTTACAATCCCAATGACACTGACGTATCTACAAGAGGTCTTTATCTGACCGATAAGGAGGATATGCTCAACCGATATAAGATACCGACAGTCAATGTAAAGCCGCACTCAACGCTTACTATAGTCTGCAAAAACAACAAGTCTGAAAATACGCTGATGAAAATGCAGACAAATTTCAGCCTTAAAACAGGTGAAACGCTGATACTAAGCAACGAAAACGGCGATATTCTCGGCAAGGTCGCAATAATTGACTGTGACGAGAACGAATCGCTCGTCCGTCAGCGTGACGGAAGCTACGCAAAGGGTACGCCGACCTTTGAAAAGAACAATACATAACCAAACTGTAAAAAAACAGCCGTACATCCGGGTTTATCCCGAATGTGCGGCTGTTTTTTAAGACAAGGAACTGTGACACAATTCCTAAGCTTATCAAATTACATTAAAATTACGATGTAATATATTACAAAAGCATCAAAACAATAAATACACAGCCAACAACGCTGAAAACAGCTTCCATGCTTGCAAGGTGTTAATAATTTCGTGAGTAAATCTGTGCAACTGCACTGTCACCGACTATCCAAAAAGAACGCTGCTATCCTGAGATATCTGTACTAAAATGGAACTAAGTGAGCGTCAGCGACCCGCTAAACTTTTAAAACCCAGTCGTTAGTGTGCCTTATAGCCCACACCCTTGTTGGGTATGGGTGTGGGTAAGGAAAGGCTGAGGGATTGCCTGTTATCAACTTATCTTTAGACAAGCTAAGCCGCGGGCTGTGCAGCTTACACCCCGCGGCTTTCTCCGTATCAACTATACCATCAGTTTCAGTGCTCACGCACATATTTCATTTGATCTGCTCCTGCAATATATCCAGTATCTCCCCGAACCTCTGAAAATGTACCACCTCGCGCTCACGCAGGAACTTTATCACATTTGATACATCGGGATCATCGCACGCCCTCAATATATTGTCGTAGGTAGCTCTTGCTTTCTGTTCTGCCGCAAGATCCTCATGCAGATCTGCAAGCGGGTCTGCCTTACTCTGCAAGTACGCCGCCGTAAACGGAACTCCGCCCGCATTTGCAGGATATACCGCATTAGCGTGATCCATATAATACGCGCCCACTCCGTACCTGTCAAAGCTTTTCGCTCCCTCACCCGTTGTCAGCTGAGAAACTATTGATCCGATCATCTCTAAGTGAGAGAGTTCTTCCGTACCACCATGATGTCAATGATAAAAAGCAAAAAAGGAAGCACACCTGTAAATTCATCAGGTGTGCTTTTAAGTTATTTGCCGGTTGTTCTGCTTTTTGTACGCGGCGGGTCATTCGGTACCCACTCTATAATCTCAGACGGTTGGCAATGTAACGCCTCACATATCAGATCAAGATGCTCAAGGCTGATGCGCTCGGCAATGCCATGATAATACTCGTTGATAGTATTCGGTCTGATACCGGTAGCCCTTGCAAGATCCGCCTGTGACCACTTAGCCTCGCCGAGCTTCGTAGACAGTAAAAATCTTATCATATGTAGTTCCTCCTCCCTACAATTCTATATCATTTATAGGTCAATGAACCACATTAGATAGATAATAACGTTACTCGATATTTAATATCTTTAAAATTTGCAAAAATTTGTAGATGTGCACAAAAAGTCAAAACTAATTTGTGCAAAGTTTCTAATATAACAAAAAATCCTCCGATGTGAACAATTTATTCATCGGAGGATTTTTTGTTATATTTTTCTATTTGCTATTTGTTTTTTTGCTATATCTGCACGAATAAGCCGCTTTACATAGTCAACGACCTCTGCTTCTGTTTTGCAGAGTTTCTTTTCTACATTAAAGCATACAGATAATTCGTTTTCTTTGTACGACACCTTCCAATAACTTCCGTCATCCGTTTTGTCGTTATTCAATTGTTTATTGCACGGTTTGTTACGCCTATTCGACGTCCTCATTGGTGAGTTTTCCGGTTTTCTTGTATCTCAGACCGTCCTCCGAAAAGCATACTTCCTCACCAAAAGCATAATCGCCATGAAAAAAAGCCGTTATGTCCATTTCCAGTGTCTCGATGATCCGACAGGCGATCTGAAACGAGCAGGTCATAATATTTCGTTCCCCACTCTCAAATTTCTGATACTGCTGAAGAACAATGTGCGCCTTGTCCGCGACCTGTTGCTGTGTCATGCCGAGAATTACTCGTCTTTCCCGTAAAATTGACTTTTCCTCGAGATGACATATTTGAAAACCGCTTAAATCCATTTTAATTCCTCCATTCTTTGCAACCATTTGAATGCAATTATATTATACACTCCTTTGACTGTAACGTCAAGAGGATTTTTAAGATTTTTTATGGTTATTGAAATATGTATGGAGAAATGCGCGGAATAACTCCGTGCATTTCAGTCTGTCGAAAAACCTATATTTTTTTTGAAAAAGGGGTCGCAGGGGCGAAGCCCCCGACAGGGACTAGGGGCGGTAGCCCCAGTAATATAGCCCCTTCCCACGGGGAAGGGGTTTGGGGTTAGGGTTAGAGAATTTGCTCTATTTTTATAAAAATAGACTTTTTCTACAGTCTGAAAGCCCCGATAAAGATAAAAATATATCTTCATCGAGGCTTCAAATTACTTTTTAAGATATTTTACATTTATAGGCGACTGTATATCAAAGACACCTGTAGTGTCATTACCAAGCACTGCTCTGTCGCCGACCACTTCAGTGACTATCCAAGTCTTTTCGAGTAGCCAGTCCTTTAACAGCGCTGTTCCGCCGTACCACGTTGCACCGTCTTTTATCTGCACGCGATCACCCTTGCGGATCTCTGCCGCAGGCTTGCTGTCAGCAATCTTACTGTCTATATCATCAACTTTTACCCAGCCAGTTACGGCATTACAGCCTTTCGGCGTGGTAATACGCACTCTGCCGTTTACCGCATCATCTGCGGTGTGTATGTAGTATGTGCCCGTCAAATGATTTGCAGGCTGTGAAGTCGTCGATGAACCATACAGCGCAGTATTTTTCAGCTGTACTGCGTCATGTGCCTTATATGTCTTTACAGCGGGCGTAGCATTAGGCTTGACGGGCTCTGACGGCTTTGTGGGGGCATCTTCGCTGCTGTGTGTCTTGTACCAGTAGTTCGTCTTTGCAGGGTAGTCAATAAAGCAGATATCCGCATCAACATCTTTGCCGCCGATGTTTTCAACGCCCCATTGCCATATCAGCTGACCGAAATCAAATTGACTAGGTATTTCGGGATCATGCGTCCAGTTTGCTAGCCATATATCTATACCGTCCAGACGGTCACTGTCATAATAATTTAACATCCATGACGGATTGGCGTATACGCCAGACGGCAGACCGATGGCGGCAATTTCGGCACAGAATTTGAGCGCCATATCAGTACGCTGAGCAGTTGTCAGTTTATCTATCTGTATCTGTTCTTCGGCGTCAAAAAATACAGGATATGCAGGTTTTAAGCCTTGTACAGCTTTTTTACAAGCGGCAAGTTCTTCTTCAAAAGCCGTGTCTGTAGTGGCTTCAAAGTACCAGTAAAGCCCGTAAGGGATGTTTTTTCTCAGGCATTCCGAAAGGTTGTGCCTGAAATATGTATCCTCGTCTGTGCGTATGCCGGCACGGATAATAACGTACTTCACACCTGCCTTGATGGCGGCATCAAAGTCAAACTTCTCCTGTGCTCTGCTGATATCAATTCCCTTAACTCTTAACATATTATTCGTCCTCGCTTTCGTCTTTTTCAGTGCTGTCACCCTTGAGCTTCAGCTGTTTTAACACTTCCAACATTTTCTTCGGTATTGGTATGCCTAACTCCGCCGCATTTTCCACAAGCGATATGCCTTCGTTTGCGACAAAGAACATCATGACCGCCGACTGTAGTACGGGAGTCGAATTAAGCACATAAGCGTCTAAAACGTGTGCAACGCCGACGAGCATTAAAATCAGGATTTTTTTGACGATACCCTTGAACCCGATTTCGCTTGATACATCTTTTCTGACGACCGCACACGCAACGCCGGATATGTAGTCAAGCGCCATGCACACGATCAGAGCGGCAAGCAGTGGCGTAAAGTCGCCCCATATCCAGCCTATCACGCCGCCGATTGCGGCTACTACTCCGCCAAAAACAGCATTTATCTTTTCCATCGCTTTTTCCTTTCCGCTGATCACTCAGCTGTTATATTTGCAAGCTCCTGCCGGAGCTGCGTTGCCTGTTCTTCCAACGCGATAAGCTTCTGCTTATCCGTTTCTGTTGCTGTGCCTGCGGCAATTGCTCTAAGCGGACGCACCGCCTGTAAGTCCAGGCGGTCAAGCTCAGCGAGTATTACGCTGTGCCTGTCCTCTATCGGCACTACCTGTATGTTGTCAATATCGCCAACTAACGACTTTGGCGATATTAGTCTGACCTTTGCATACTGCTTTATTTCATCCGCAAGTCGAGTATCATCACCTATAATCATAGCTCCGTCAGGGATTGTTGTTTCATCTTCCCCGCAAAGCCAGCTTCCGTCTTCAAAAATAATCATGTTTGCCTCCTATCATCAATCAAACAGCAGTATTTTGTATGAATATCCGCCAGTTCCTTCAAACGTAATTTTCCCGCTTGTTGTTAAAGAATAACCTACAGCCAAATTACTTCCAGCGCATATTGTCGTATGCAATACTGCTGATGCAGGAGTCGTATCAGTTATTACAAACGGCTGTATGAAACTAGTCAGTGTGCCGCCAGAAGATGTTATTTTGTAGAAAACAATATACGCTTGCTTTCTTGAAGAGATATCTATCTCTTGCCCAAGCGCTGATCCTTGTTTAATCACAATGGTGTTTACCGTGTTCGGTGGCACAACCCATGCTCCGTCACATCGTAAATAGCGATTTGATGTACCCTTTGCTGGTGCAGGAGCGTACCCCGCTGCTCCTGCGGCACTTGTTGACGAGCCAACCAACGCTTTCCATGTATCAGTGAAAACAGCCGATGCAGGTACGGATTTTCCGAGGGTGTATGTTGTCGTCTTAGGTATGCCGTCCTTGAAATATACCGGCTGTGTGGCGCTTCCCGCATCGGTGTTGATTTTATTAGCGCTTGTTGCCGCCCCGCCTACCGATGAACTGCCTGCATAGCTGTGGGTATGTCCGCTCGAAGCTTTGCCGTCCACAAGCGTTTTGAGTGCTTTGCCCTGTGCAGCCGACAAGCTATCTGTTGTGCTGTCCGATGTCAGATTGTTTTGTATGCCTCGCCATGTATTAGTGTAGTTGTGTTCTATCCACGCACTCCACGTTCCATTCGTACACCACCTGCTGTACTCTTTTTTTGTGGCAGCATAAACAAATATCTGTTCGGTGATATAATTCGAAGCCGAAACCCATCGTATGTTCCTTACCGTCAGCATAAATGTTCCAGTCTGCGGAGCATTTGTGATATTTGCTGCTCCTTCTACCGTCTTTTCAACGTAGTACTTTATCTGTCCTGGTGCATCACTCAGATTTAATGCGTTTAAATCTATAGTTTTATTTGTTAAGTCTTCGGCTTCAAGCGTATCATTGTTGGTTTTTAGCTTATCTAACTTTGCTTTGTCCTGTGAAGACATTAACCCGTCTTTCGTCGTACTTGCTTTGCCGTAAGTAGTGTCGCAAAGCTCTACGTTAGTTTCAGTTGTACTTGTACAGCCCGTTCCATTAAGCCGATACACTTTACGTTTGTACTTTGTACTATTAACGGTTGTTCCGACCTCCGCCATGAAATTATCTGCATACACATTTGATGCAGTTAGGTAATTGGCTCGCATTTTCTCAAATTCTGCATAATCAGCTGCGCTCATCAACCCACTGTTCTCTGATGTTGCAAGGCCGTATATTTTAATGTTCGATTTCACGAAAGCAGTTGTAGCTATCTGAGTGCTGTTGTCTGATGTTGGGGGCGTGGGAGCGAAAGTATACACCGTTCCGTCAGCTTTGACACCTATGCATATCATAGCATAATATGTTGCCTCTGCTTCATTTTTTAATGCGACAAGTTGTGTTTCAACATTTCCGTTTGGAATAATCTGATTTTGCACCATTCCTAAGCGGTTTTTTGGTGTTATACCGTTTTTGTCGTAAAATCCGTAAGCAGCATATATAGAACTTGTAGGAACATCACCTTTGGAAAAAGTTGTATATATGTTATTGAAGCTATAGGCACTATTGCCACTGCTTGTAAAAGTGCCGTGTGTGTGATCTGCTGTTGCTAAGTCTTCTGGCGCTGGAGACCAGTCGGTAGCTTTATCTCCTCGCTCAAGCTTAATTCCACATATTTCCGCATACGCGTTTTCAACATTGTTTGGTTGAACAATGATATACGCTACCGAATATTTCATTGTGATTTGTGGCGTTTTTTGGGGCGTAAATGTGACCCTTTGCCATTCAGTTGTAATATCGAACGCTGTAGCTCCGCTAGTATCAGTTGGTGTCTGTTGATTTTGATATATTTGCAGCGCAACTTTTGCTCCGGGCGTTCCGCGCACCCAACAGGATAACGTGTACTTAGTGTTAGATGTTAATAGAACTTCATCTTGTGCTATTCCCACTTGCGTTTTTGTATCATTTGCAGTACATCTTATCCCTTTTGTAATACCTACTTGAGGCGGGTCTGTTATTGATGTCGTTATAATTGTTCCATCTCCTGTTTTGCGCCATTGACCGTTATCCCACTTTGCTGACTTATAAGCTCCTGTTTTTAATTCGACTGTACCTGTTACAATGTTGCGCCCACCAATTTGCAAATTCCGAACAGATGATTTTATGGCATTATCCGTAGCAATCGATACAGGTTTATCGGTATCGGCAGTATTGTCCACTTTGCCAAGCCCCACCTGCGTTTTTGTTACGCTATGAGGATTTGATTTATTGGCGATATGTGCAATCAGCGAAGCTACAGCCCTTGCAATTTTTCCGAGCGCTGCTCCGAGCTTTTCACCGCTTGTGAGTTCTGCGTTTGCCGTAGGAATTGTATAGGTCGGTGTCTGGTCGTTTGTGCTAACATTCGGCACATTACCTAACCCCACCTGCGCTTTTGTTACGCTATGAGGATTTGACTTGTTGGTGATATGTGCGTCAAGCTCTTCTTCGGTAACGTAACTCGTTTTATCAACATTTACAGTGATATTCGATGTGTCGCTAATGGCGATAATCAGTGATACATCATAAGTGTACAGTTCGCTTTCATCGGGTACTGTTTCACCGTTTTCAGACTGCAAAATTGCAAAAAGGATCTCCGAGCCATTATCTATTTTTGCGAACACACCCAACTGCTTAAAGGTATATGACGATTTGACACCAGTGTTTGAGATCCTCAAGGTTAATCTGTAGCCTTCGGATTGACTTGTCGCATTTGCTATAGTCACATTTCGCACGGTACCTGAAAGCGCACTCTGCTCTTTTAATTTGCTTTCAGCTACAGCGCCAGTGCCGCTTTTTGCAGCGGTGATTGTAACCTTTTTACCGCCTATAGCTTTTTTAAGCACCTCTACGCCTGCATTTGTGACACAATAGTTATTCCACTCCATTGATACTTACCTCCGTTTTATGATGACTGTACAGCAGTTTTATGCCTGTATATAAGCCATACGTTACACTTGACACATACAGCAGCTGTAGACTTAGATGTGCCGGAAGCTTGTCAGATATAATCTGCCGTACATCCAGTAGCTTTGCAAGTCGTGCGTTCTGATCCATGTCAATTTTACACTCAAGATACTTATACCCCTCTGCCTGCCGCAATCGTATTTCTGCCGAAGCACCAAAAACTTTCATGATATATCGCTCAAGCGTTGAAGCCGAGCACTTAGCATCTCCGATAATCAGCGCAGTTAATACAGTTCTGCGCTCGTTTGTTTCAAGCGTTTCGTTTGTGTAGCCGAGCAGGAGCTTTTCGAGTTCTGTCAGCGTATCACTATCAGCTGTAGTTATATGCTGATTATCAACAATCTTGCTTATAGCTGCGTCGAGCTCGTCCAGCTGCTTTCCTTCGGTCTGTAACAATGCGTCAATTTCCCTGAATTTGAGCATAAAAACAGGGTACATACGGCGTAGCTCTTCATAGCAAGTGTCAAGCGGCTTAGGAAAAATAACACTCATATAAGCCTCCCTATTCCATCGCCGAAACTGTAAGAGTACCAAGTATCGGGACGCTATTCACGGAAATTGTGACGTTCGACGTTCCGCCATCGAGCGTAAGATTATTGTAGTCTATTATCGAATCGCAGTTGAGCAGGATATTTCCTATGCTCGTCAGCCTCACAATAGCGGTGTCGCTTTTGTTGTCAAGCGCAAGATCCTTGAAATATGCGATAAGCTTTTCTTCGATTTCAGCCTTTGCCACCTGCATAGACTTTTCTTTCGCAAGTGCCACAGAAACATTTACAGCGATAGATTTTTCTGTTGCGGCTTTTGCTGTAAATATACAGCCTATATTTGCAAGGCCTTCACCGAGCCCCTGACTGTCCAGTGGGTCTATCTGTTCCTGTACATCGTCAACTGTACTCTGTTCAGCGCCTCGCCCGTCTGCACCAATCAGCACTGCTACAACGGTATTCGGACCGTTCTCAAGCGGCAAAATTCGGGCATGGCCTACGCCCGAAATTGCTTCACACCATGTCTTGAACTGCCTTTTGTTGCTGTTTTGCGATGGCGTTGTGATTTTTTCCACAAGCCGCTGACGCAAATTATTGTCGCTTTCTTCGTCAACGCCGTCGGTTACTACATTGCCGACGGTTGCACTTGACAGACCGACTATCGTGTTTACAGGCACGACAATGTCACCAACATTAACTCTATCGTCTAAGCTTCCTGCCTCTTCCGCACGAAGCACAAGGTTGTCGCCGCTTTCGACAACCTCAAAGAAAACACTATTATCAAAAAAACGGCTACCTACAGCAGGTGCCGTTCCGGTGTATTCAAGCAAATATTCGCTTTTTGTTGCTTCTATTCTTGATATTCCGTGCTCGTATGCTTTGCTATCAAGGATTTCACCGTAGCATTTATCCAGCGAAAGATACTCGCTCAGTGCTGACATTTCCTCATACATTCGAGCTATTATCTGGCACTGTCCTGCAACTGCGTCGTAGTAAATGCTTCCTTGCCGTGTGTCTATATCATCAGGGGCATTTGCCAAAGCCTCATCAAGTAACTTGTCATACGTCTTGTCGCTGAACATTTACATCTCCTCCTCAATTGTGGTATCTCCGAATATCGTGCTTACAGAAAATGACACATACAGTATATCGTCAACGTGCTCTACAGATACGTCAGAAACACTAAGCACTCTGTCGTCAACCTTCAAGGTGTCCTCTATCAGAAACGCCATATTATCGGCGATATACTCGTCCGAAGCATCTTCTTCCGTTATAGCCTCTCGTATTTCTGAGCCATACTGATTATCATAGACACGGCACTTAAATCGTGGCGTTGACAGTGCCTTGCCTATCGCCTGTTTTACGGCTTCTATTCCGTCTATTTTGTCACTACCAACCGAATATGTGTCATAATCAAGCGCATACGTCTTGCTTGGCTCGTTGACTTCCGTATCGACAGTGACGTTTATCGGTACATTCAGCATTACTTGTCACTCGCTTTCTTGTCAAGGCAATAGATTACATTACCTGCTATAAGCAGATAAACACTATTACCTACCGACAGTTCTTTTTTTACACGCTCCGGCACAATTACGCTACGCTCGGTTATCAGCAACTGCTTGTCGGAGCGTGCCTGAAAAGTAATGGGTGACATTTTCACAACATCTGCAACAAGGATCTCGGTTTTTCCGTTGTTGTTCATTGCCTGAATTAAGCCTTTTAAAGAACTCACTTTTTATCCTTTCTTCCCTAACGTTTCTAAATCGACCCAGCCGTAAACCATGCTTTGATTGTCCGTGTGAACAAGCGCATACGGGTGCTTTGCCCCAGTACAAATATTCTGTACTTTCGCAGGACCAGCGGCAAGTAACGGACCTGTAGGCTCGTCACTATTAGCTGTGTAATAATGCCGCCCCCCGTTAAACCACACTATATCGCCAATTTGCGCATCGACTGTACTACCGCTGTTACTGTCAGCCGACAATACATTACCCTGTACAAGCGTCAACGTTAAAGACATTTGATGTCTGCCACCGCTGAATGTGTGCGTATCGCTGTCGATGTAGTACGATGCGGCAATATCAAGCGGCTTCAGTATGCAATATACGCACCGCCCTGAGATAAGCTCGGAATTGCCGTCAGCGGTGACCGACAAGCTGACAGACGGCTTCACCTGTTCGTCAAGCAAAGACTTAGCCAGCTCGTATATTTCACCTTCGCTCGCATCATCCTTTGTGCTTTGGCTATCCTGAAACACACCTATTTTGGCTTCAAGTGCGGTATTTGCTTCCTCTGCCACTGCCACATTATCCTTAGAGTACAGCTTAACTCGTGTCTTTATCTTCTCGATACTGCGAGTATATGTATACGCTGATATGTTGCGCCCGCTTTCTATCATCCACTCGACAAGATGTTCCTTGCGCTCAATGAGGCTTAATTTGCCCTTGCTTGCTACAATGGAGTGCTTAATGCCAGTTGCCTTGTACTCTTCTTCCATTGCCGTTGTAAGCACATCGTAAGCCGTAGAGTTCTTCTTGACGATAGATTCAATGCACGCCGATGAGGAGCATACGCTATCATACGGAACACCGTAGCGACTGCATACATCAGTAAAAATTTCCGAGAGAGTATATCCCTCATAAACAAACGTATCTTTATTGTTTGACAGATATATACCCAAATCGTAAGCCGTGACAGTCATAGAGTTGCCACGGCTTTCTGATATTTTCGTTATGATACCCTGGAAAATTTCTTTTTCATCGTACAGTATGCAATGCCAGCCTTCTTCAGGCGATAGCTTAAAATTGGCATTTCTTGTACGGTCATTCAGCATTGTAACTGTAACAGATCGGCTCGCACTTTCGTTTTTCCCCGACCACTTAACGCTTGAGGTAGCTTCTGTAGCGTCAAAGACTTCGCTGTCATGGTTCACGAAATATAGTTTCATGTGCACTTCTCCTTATGGTATTGCTAATACCTGCCCTGTGTGTATGTTGTACTTCGAGCCCTTTTCGTTTTTGTTTGCGGCATCTATCGTTGACTTGTTGTATTCGTACAGCTCTTTATATCGCTGCCCGTCACCTAGCTGATAGTACGCAATACTGTAAAGGCTATCATTGTCCTTCACCACATAAGTCGCACTGCCGACGGTGTTATCGACACGATTAGTTTTCGTGCCTACAGCGACAGTCTGCGCATTTATTGTGATTTTGGTTTTCAGCTTACGCACTTTGATTTCCTTGTATTCTTTCAGCGATATGGAATAATATATCGTACCAACATCTCCGCCTTTTTCAGTTACGGTAAAGGAGTCAATCATACAGTACATATTTATTCCACAGCCGGACACCACCAGCCTGACAGGTTTGTTGCTCGCTTTCCATTTGCGTATTTTATTGACAAGCGAGCGAGGCGTATTCTTTACTTTTACGCCCGGAAAGGCTGTAGCAGGAAAGAAAGAAGAAAAACTTATTGTTGCCGCATTTTCAGCTGACGAGGTTACGACCTCGCCAAGCTGAACAATGTCCATAGTCTGAAGCTTGCTTGAATATTTCACTGAAAACTCAGACGGCAGAACCGGCAACATAATTTTTTCCTTAGAGCCGTTGAATGACAAGTGCATTGAATACTTAGAACTCATGGCTTTCTTCTCCTTCCTCTACCATTTCTTCTTCCAGCAGAGAAACAAGTATAGGTTTTGCGTATTCGTACATCACTGCTACAATGTCATCGACATTTGCGTTTCCGTCAACTTTAATCGAGCCTTTACCGCCAAAATCAATAACGATTTTACGCTCCTGCGAAGCATACGGAAGAGCGGAAGACTGTGCAGCACCTAAAGCCACCGCCGCATTTCTGAATATCGACTGTGTTTCATCGGCTGTAAACACCTTTGAGCCACCTGCACCGACAACTAACTCTGGTCCTTCCTCGCCTGCTATAAACGCATTTGCGGCATTGTCAGTACCGTTCGCATTGTGCTGAATTTTCTCATAGACATCCGACGGCATACCGGGGAAGTAACCAGTCGGATACTGCGCTTTGCCATTAAGGACATTTGCCGTAGCATAGGCAACGGCTTCAGAAGCTGAAACAGCTTCAGCCTGTTTGCTCTTTATCGCTTCGATATAAGCGTCCATTGTTTCCAGTGCCGCTTTTCTCGATTCGTCACTCATATTCATGTCGTTTACGGCATTTTCAAGGCTTTCCTTAACCTTGTCTACTTCCTTGTCAAAGTCAGTCTGCATACCTGCTACAGTATGCGAGAACGTGTCTTTTGCCTGCTCCGTTTTCTTAAAAGCGTCATTAAATTCGCTTACAAATTTCTTTGCACCGTCGCTGTCAAGGTTTTCGGCCTGCGTTACGATTTCATTCAGGTAGCCTGCACTTTCCGCACTGCCGTCCGAAAGTTTTGCTATAAGGTCATCGTCAAGCCCAAGCGAAGCCGCTTTCTTTAAGTTTTCAGAGTATGTTGTAAGATACTCATACTGGCTCGTAAAAGCGTCAAACATATCTTCGACTTTTATTTTTGACTCCGTAGCCATTGTGTCAAAAAGCCCTATCTGGCTGTCTATGCTTTTCCTTGCGGCATCATACGCTTCATCGTATTTGTCACATAATTTCTGTATCGCATCCTTGCTACCGTCAACAGCACGCTCGCAAGCTTCTCCGTAGCTTAATGTAGCGTTTGCGGCTTCCTCTGCCTCTTTTGCATAGTCTTCGATAGTCTGCTTTGCATCTTCCTGAGCCTGTATATTTGCAGTAAGCTGGTCGTGAAGAGCTTCCCATTTTGCTTTAGCGTCATTATATTCTTTGGTTGCTCCCGAGTTGAGCAATGTAGTGGCAGTTCCTTCAAATATATTCTGCTGAGAATATTTCTTACCTGCAGCTAGCATATTGGCTTCTGCAATTTCAATATCCCTTCGAAGCGTTTCCTCTTGACCCATAAGATCAGCTATACTATTTTGAGCGTTTTCAACCTTTCGCTTTTTATAGGTCTTTTCGGCCGTTTCCATTATCTTGTTGCCCAAAGCGTCTATATTGTCAGTTACACTTTCAACGTTTAAGCCAAGCTCAGGATACATTCCGTTAAGAGTAGATACTATCTGTTTCATTTGTTCTTGGCTTGCCGCCGTTTTTTCAGAGCTGGTTGCTAATTCCTCTAGCTTGTTAACAAGATTTCCTGCGGTTTCGTACTGGTTTTCGATTTCAAAGTTATTGTCTTGATAACTTGATGTTATCTGCTCTGACAATTCGATATGCTTGTCAAACCTATTATAAAGCTCCTCTATGGTCATCTTGTTATTCTCAAATGACTCGGTAAGGCTGTCAACCTTATTTTTCAGAGTGCTTGCTTCGGCGGAAGTTGCACCAAATTCCTCACAAGCATTCTTGTATTCGGCGTTCGCTTTCTGTAATTCGTCATAATTGATTTTCGTGGAAGCAGTCCACGATTCATACTCTTTGTTTGTGTTAGAAAGAGCAACAGTCAGCGCCGTTATTACAGCCACAGCACCTGCAATTGCCGCAACAATAATCATTATTTTAGGGCTTAACGAAAGCATTTCAGCAATTTTAGGAACAAGTTTTACTATACCTGCGATAGCACCTGCAAGTCCCATAGCACCTAATGCAACAGCCAATCCTGCGATAGCGCCACTCAGTGCCGGGCACTGATCTATCCACGAAGCAAATATATTTAGCACATTAGAACCTGCATTATACATAGCCTCAAGGCAAGGATTGAGATCATCGCCTATCGCTATTGCAACGTTCTGAGCGCTGTTGCTGAATTTTTGTGATGCGGCTTCTGTCGTATCCATCATCTTGCTATATGCCAGTTCGGTAGCTCCTGCGCTGTCTTTCATCGCCATAAGAGTATCGTTATATGCGTCACTACCTGCCTTTGCAAGTGACAATGCGCCTGTTCCCGCTTCTACCGAACCCCACAATTCGTTGAATTTTGTGAGATTGCCGTTTACGCTATCTACGAGAACGTCAAGCACATCACCTATTGATTTGCCTTCGCTCGAAAGCTCGGCGAAGGTGCTTCCGGTTTCATCTTTCAGCGCCTTGGCAACATTGCTCGAGCTGTCACCCAACTCATTAAGCATTGACTTGATGTATGTACCTGCTTCGGCTGTCGCAATACCGTTTTTAGTCAGCTGGGCATACGCAGTAGACAGATTATCCATCTCCACGTTATATGCCGCCGCAAGCGGTATAGTCTTACCTACCGAGCTTGCCAGTTCATCAACGGTCGTCTTGCCTAAATTCTGTGTAGTGACGAGAATGTCCGAAACGTGTTCGGTCTGATCGGCAGACAGGTTGTAAGCGTTAAGAGCTGTCGTAAGTACGTCAACCGCCGTAGCACTTGATGTAAAACCGCCGACAGCCAGTTTATTTGCTTTTTCAGTTGTAACAATTGCATTTTCGACTTCAACGCTTGCAGAAATTGCCTGATATGTAGCCTCCGAAAGTTCGTTTACGCTCTTTCCGGTTTCTCCCGAAAGCTGAAACAGCTCATCTCTCATGCCACGCATTGACACTTTGTTGGTATCTACAAGCGTAGACACTTTTGCAACGGACGTTTCAAATTCCGCCGCACTCTGTGAGCACGCAAGAAGAGCCGCACTTATTTCCTGAGCGACTTTTGCAAGTCCGAGTGTCTGAATAACATTTCCTAAAGCTTCAAATCCTTTTGGAGCTTTCTCACTTTCTTCGGTAAGCTTTTTAATTTTCTCTGAAAGCTCATCGATTGTTTTTTCCGCCTGTTCCAGTTTTCCTTTCAAACCGTCATAGTCGGACTGCAACACTACCGATGATTCCGAATTTTGCTTTTGTAGCTCTATCAGTTCATCGAGTTTCTTTGCAAGTATGTCGGAAGCTTCCGCTGTCTGCCCTATGCTAACTGTAACATTATCCGTAGCCGCCGACATATCAGCGGCGCTTGAAACTGTCTGAGACATCTTATCGGATGCTTTGTTTAATCCGGTTGCCACTTTATTCATTGCCTTGTCAGCAGAAGTGGCTATCGTGTCAAACTTTCTGACACACGCTTCTCCGGCTTTTGTGATTACATCAAGCTTTTTAGAGAAGTCGTCTATCAGCGAAAACTTTGCTTGTAATTTCTCCGCCGTATGTCTCACCTCACAATCTAACAGCAGGGGGAACGCAGGGTTTTTCTGCTTCATACAGCTCTGACGCTATATAAAACAGCTGTGTTTCTCTTGGCATATCGTTAAACTCTTCCATGCGAAGATGATGTCGTTGCCAAAGAACGTGCGCCCAATACTCAAGCCCCTTGCTGTCAATTAGTTTTTTGCTTCGTCAATCTCCTCGTCTTCGCTCTCGGCTGATGTCATGCCGCATACTTTCATGACTGCTTCTGCAACGTAGTTGTAGTCATTGATATCATCGAATACCAGCGAAGGCATATCGGTAAAATCAAAGCAGTCATAGCTTTTCATCAGCTCTTCATCTTTAAGGTCAGGATATACGAGGGCTTCTGCGATTATATGTGAAAGAGCCTTTTCTCTGTCATTGTCAACAACAAAAAGCACCTCGCCGTTTTCTGCATAAGGTCTGCCGTTCTTGCCATAAGCAACACGCTTATCCTTATATCCATTGTTGATCTTGCGGATATCGGCTGTGCTTAACTTCTTTATCTGGAACATAATGCGAGCGCCGTTTTCGTCGATAAAGCTTTCAGGACCTAATACAGAAACGACTTCGGGCTCTTTGTTCTTCTTCATAAAATAGGATAAATTCTTTTTCATACTTATTTTCTCCTTATAATAAAAGTTCGGAGCGGCTTTTTATAGCTCGCTCCGAGTTGTTTTTATTTACTTTGTTACAACGCTGTATGCGTTAAAGTTGATCTGATCCTCAAGGAAGTTACCTGTAACATCAAGCTCCAAAAGCTTGATGTCGCTCGTGATAACGCAACCTGTAGCCGTTGTAGTTATTGATTTATTTTTCTTGTAGTAGTCCGAAGCCTTATCGTTCATCGTACCCTGGATTGTAAACGTAGGTGTTTTACCCGTCTTTAAGTAAGCATTAAGCTTGTTCCTAAGCCAAGGCGTAGCCCTACGACGTGTAATAGTGCCAGTGTACTTCATGTCCATCCAGCGAGAGCTTTCGCCCTTATCTCCAATACACTTGCTTGTCTGCACTTCGGGAGTTGCCGTGATAGTGCAATTTACACCGTCATAGACTGTGTAGCCGTCAAGCATTATCTTGCCGTTTCTGATTGATATATCGTTACGCATTTCTGTTGCCTCCTTATCTTGTGGTTACCGAGAAATACAGCTTTTCTGCGCTGTCTACGGGAGTGATTGCTACATCGAAATACGTTGAATCACCGGAAGAACGCACCTTATCAACAATAAAGTCCGCTTCGGTGTCGACATTCTTTATAGCCCCTTCTTCCTCGTATTCCTTGAGCAGTGAAATGCCTATGCCCTCCATGATGTTCCAGCCGTCCTCGTCGTTGTTAAACTTGTTAGGCGGGAAATTATCCTGAATAGACTTTGCGATTGCGTCAAGGACACGAATTACACGGTTTTTTCTGTAGCTCGAGTCTTTACCGTCACCAAATGAAATAAGACTGTTGATATCGTATTCAACCGCTACTGAGCTGTCCTCAAGGTTCGTGAAGAAAAATTCGCCGCTATTGATAGCAGTAATGCTTTCTTCGTGTGTCTTTAAACCGTTTACGGCAACTGCGCCCTCGTATTTCAGATAGGTGTTTGACTGCGTTTCTGTCGCTGAAGCATAAGCCGCCGCTACCCATGCCGTTACCTGCGGAACTGTAAGCGTTGCGTCGCTAAGTATTACGGAGTTGGTAACGTTGATAATACCCTCGTAGTTGCCCGCAAAATTAGGCAGAACAGCGTTTACGCAACGCCCCATATTCTCACGCATATATACGATTTTCGACTTACAAGCTGTCTGTAATGACTGTTCTGTCGAAGGGAACGCAAGTGTATTAAACGTTATGCTTTCGAGTTTATCGAGGAAAGCTGTTATATCACTGTTTGATGCTTCTGAAGCTGTTGCATCTTCAAGCGCAACGCCTGCCACAGCTTCTATGTCGGACGAAGCAACGAAATCAATGTATTCGCTTGTCAACTGTGCGGCGGTCGTGATGCCGACAAATTCCTCAACAACCGATCCTGCAATATAGACATTTACGTCCCAGCCGCTCGCGGCGTTTGAAGCGACAGAGAAAGAAAACTGATTGCCTCGTGTGCCGCCGTACTTAGCTGTGCCGGTAAGGCCGCCGCCCGTACCTGTTGCCTTAGTACCCGTCTTAGGCATATACACGATTACGCTTTTTGCAAGCTTTAACGCCTCTCTTATCATAAGCATAAACTGATTGCCAGTGTCATAAACACTGTAACCGAGCTCGTTGTAATGCTCATCGGGAGAGCCGTTGTCAATAGTGATAAATTCGCCCTCAGGTCCGTAATCATGACCTATAAGCGGCATTACCACAACACCTTTGTCAGACGACTGTATCAGCTCAGTTACTGAGCTCTCAAAGTTGATATAGGTACCGGGACGTGTCTTGCCGGTACGCTTGTCAAATCTTCCACCTGCCATTTGTTACTTTACCTCCTTTGACTGCCACTGTCTTATTTTTTCTGCCATTTCGTTTACGGTAAACTTTGCGTCTTCCGCAAGTCCGTAAGCAGCACCGTCAAATGTGCTGACAGTTACTCCGAACAGTTTTAAAGCGTGCTGACGAAGCTGTTTTACAGTGAAAATGAGCTCCGTTTTTTCGCTCTTTGCTGTTGTTGCATTAGTGTTTTTGCTCATGTATTCTCCTTTCTTGAGATAGAGCACATCACATCATCAGCTGTAGGCTTAACCTCTCTTACATCTCTGTAAAATTCAGTGCTTCGCCAGCCGATGTCTATGCTTTTGGCACAACCATCATTTGCGTTTATTTCGCATTTTGTTATGCGTATATAATCATCTGTCAGCTGACCGTCAGAGTCAACGACAGGGATCAGCATAGCATTGTCACGAATTGCTTTTGCAATTCTCAAAGCGTTTTCATACGCTAAATCATCATTAGTTGCAAACACAACCACGCTCCAGCTGTATATAAACGAATACGAGGAAACGGTGTGTTCACTTGAAGAAACAACGGGCGAGGGGAAGAAAACAGCCGGAACAGCAAAATTCTCTCGCATTTCTTCATAATACGGCACTGTACCCTCCACGGCGTTCTCGATAATGAATTTTGCAATACTTGCCGTTTCGCTTGTAATAATCATTCTTCCACCTCACACACATTGTCAGAATATATCCAACAGCTCCGCCATGTAGCTGTCAAATATCTCGCCGATCTGCCCTTCCATTTCCAGAAGAGCTTTAGCAAAAAATTTTTTGCCTTCAATATACTGCCGCTTTAACATCATTCCGCCTTTGGCGGTGGGGTCATAAACAAACTTATCTCCCGTATCGCCGCTTTTCCAGTAGCCAGGGACAAACCTGTGCGTAACATCTTCTCCCATGTTCCAATGTCCGTTTTCGACAAGGTAAGCATACCTGACTTTGCTGCCTACAGTAATCGAGTTCTTATCGACTTCCCATATACTGTTGGCATCGCCAAACGTAAAGCTTGCGATCATGTTTGATGTTACTACAGACTTGCACTCTATGATGTTATCCGTAACTTTGTTCAAAAAGATTATCCCCCATTCATTCAGCACATTGTTTATGACCTGCTCGACACGGGGGCGCAGCTCCTCAAATTTATGCAGATAAGCTTCTATCTGCGAGTAATCAAAGCTTACATACTTCTTGTTCATATCTTTTTCTGTTCCTCTCTGCGAGTCAGCATAACAAAGATATGATGATTACGGATATTTCTCGGCACTTCGGCGGTGTATTCGTATCCGGTTTCCGTATCAACAATTTTGTCATTGATACGGACATCTGTAGATACAGGAAGCACCAGCTTTACAGAAGCGGATACGGCGTTATACGCAGGCGCGGTTTGAAGGCTCAAGCCTGTATCGGCGGTACAAAAATGGCATTTAACATCTGTGCAGTCAGGCTCATCGGAATATTTAAACTCTTTTGTAGCAGGCAAGCCATAGCCTACCTGCTTTTCAACTGCCTGCAAGTGATAGATGTTGCATTTGTGATTTAGCAAAGCGTCTAAACTCATTGTACCGCCTCCTTTTACAACTTTCTTAAATTCATAACGACCTTTCCGCTTTGTGTTGATATCACATACTCGTCAAGCAAAGGAGCCAGATTTAAGTCAGATATGCTTACAAGCGTGTCATTGGCCGTGTACGAATAATCGTCAAACGTTTCCGACTTCATCTCCTTGCTCGTTGCCATTGCGTTATAAGCGTAAGCTTCCGCAAGCAATAAGCAAGCCGTTTTTACATTTTCGGGTATCTCACCGTCAGCAAAATTGTTATGCGTGTAGTTGGTGATCGCCGCCATAGCTCGCTTTATATCTATGGCAAGCTGATTATCGCTCCTGCTTTTTACTGACGGATAGTTTGTGTAGCTCCTCAGCTCATCAGCTGTTATCCACGTCACACTCACCGTAATCAGCCTCGCATTCTGCGTTGTCAGCTTCAAGGTCAGTTATTGCTTTTACAATATCCGCCTTTTTCTTTAACGAGTTTATATCAATGCCACGCTCGGCAGCAATAGACTTTAACTCGTCAAGCGGCAGGTCCTTATATTCGATAGGCTTTTCTGCGGCTTCGACAAGCTCAAAATAGCCGTCAGCGATAAGCTTGTCGGCAATATCCTTGTTTTCAACCGATACAAAAGGGCTGTTCCTTGTTGCAGAAACAGCCCCACTGTATGAAAGCCCCTTGATAAGTCTTAACTTATACATAGTGCCCTCCTGTATTATGCAATACCTGTGATAATAGCTGTTGCGTCAGCTTCCTCGATGATTGCATCAAAGTCCAGGTGTACTGCATAGAAAATCTTATCCTGCATGATAGATTCCTTGTCGGTATCTGTCTTGCGGATCTGTACACCGTATGTATTAACAACGATAAGGTTGTTGGGGTCAGTAAGCAGAATGCAGTCATCAGCAATTGACGGGCAGGAGATTACGGGGATCTTTGCAGGCTCGTTGTACATTGACTGAGGTATCATGCCACCGGCTGAAATAGCCTTGTTGAGCAGGTAGAGTTCCCACTCCTGCGCTCTGTGAGGTGACATAACCCAACGGAGCTTGCCGTTATTGTACTTGTTAGGCATAGACTTCAGCGCATCGTAGAACATATCAAGTGACATTGCACCGCTATTCTTGCTTGAAACGTCAACAATGTGTCCGTTAGCCTTGATCTGCTTGATCCAGCCGTCATTGATAGATAAGAAGTCGTAATCGGGAGTAGCTGCCATAATCGGATTTGTTTCTCCGTCCTTCTTACCTGTGTCGTACTGTGCAGGTGTTGCCTCGTCGCCGTTGAGATAGAGGTCCTCGAGGTCTACACCGAGCTGTGTAGTCATCAGATTTGTAACCGTTGCTTCAAAGCTCTGTCCCTCAATATTCTCTCTGAGCGTTTCGCCTGTGATCTCCCAGGGTAATCTTATGGCTGTCGTCTTGTACTCAACCTGTGACGGTGTTACAGCTGCTCTGTAGCCGTCATCGGTGTTTTCGACTTTCTTTCTTACAATACGCTTTGCAATGCCGATCTTGTCAATGTAGCCCGTTCTTGCTCTGCGCATTTCGTGACGTACTGCACTTGCAAGCGGTGTAGCGTCAAATGTCTGCTTGATAAACTGCTTAGCCTGTTCAGGATTAAGCAGACCGCTTGAAATGGAGTTGGTGGTAATTGTACCTTTGATGATCTCTTCGTTCTGGAACATGGTTCTTTTTCCTCCTTAGATGATACCTGCAAGATAGTGCTTCTTCTGAGCACCGTCCTTAGACTTGTTTACGTCAGCCTCATCGCTCTGCTGTGTTGTGCCTCTCTGTGCGGCAAGAGCTTCCTTGAGCATTGCAGGAACTGCCTCCTTGACTGCCTGAGAAATCATTGCGCCGATTTCTTCTTTTGTGAGAGGTTCTTCCTTTTTCTCGGGGTCCTTTGCGTTTTCAGCTTCTGCACTCTTTTCTTCGGAGCTTGCCTGCGATGTACCGTTGCCTGCCGTCTGAGCGTCTTCCTTGATGATCTTAGCAACTTCCGCCGCTATAGAGCCGGCAGACTTTTCTATCGTTTCAGAAACGATAGCCTTCATTTCGTCCTTTGTCACTTCTGTGTCCTCCTGTTTTTCGCCGTCAAGTAATGACAGCAGTGTTTTTATGATACCTCTGCGCTTCTTCGGAGTGGCATCACTAAATGATTTTTCGAGATTGTCAATGTCAACGTCTTCGGTGGCGTATTCGCCGACACCGCCCATTGAAAAGCCGGTAATCTCGCCCTTTTCGATGCGGTTCCAGATTTTATCGTCTGAGATTTCTACCGTCATCAACCAAGTACCTTTTTTGACCGCTTTGTCACCGAGCGAAAAATCCGCTTTCGCAACCCAGCTTTCTACGACTGAAGCCGAAGAAAGCGGCGAAAAGCTATGCTGAACATCAACCATATTGCCGTTCTTTGCATACCACCTTGCCGCCTTGACTATCTCGTCCTCTGTCATAAAGTTTCCCTGCGAGTCTTTTACCATAGGCTCATAGACAATGCCTGTGACATAGTGATTATCTGCGTCCGCCTTTACTATCTGCCCGCAGGTCGTAAAGCTCGCTTCGCCGTCCTTATTTTTGGTGACAAGGAAGCTCTGAAGATTTGCCGCCTTATCGACAAGCGACACAAAACGTATTCTTGCGTTTCTTATCTCGATTGCCTTTTCGATATTATTCATATCGGTATCCTCCTTTCTGATTTTGAATATAAAAAAAGCACCCGTTAAGGTGCTCCATTCCGACATTTGATTAGTTGTCACTCAATAACAACCTTGTTTTCTACCTTCTTGTATGCGTCAAGATACCACTCTTTTTTATCACCGTTATATGTAAGCTCATAATACATACCGTCGGGAAGAGTGCTTGAAAGCAAGTATTTCCAGTTCTGAAGAGTTTTACACTTCCACACTGTATAAACATCAAAATCAGGTTTTACGTCTGATTTGTCTAAATGTTCTTCTATGTAGCTTTTTACAATTTTTATTGCTTTTTCGTCCATGATTATCCGTCCTTTCTGTTTTGTGCATAAAATACCACTCTTTGCAGAGTGGTAAAATTATCAGTCTTTGCTTGTAAACGTAATCGGTATAATCATTTCGGGCAAGAAATTCATTTCATAATGATACTTGTCAACGTATGCGCCGCTTACGTCTTCTACTGTGTACATAGTCCAGTCGTTAAGATAAACATAATCAACCTTGTACACGTTCGGAGCTACCTCTATCGTTACAACCAGCTCATTTTCCTCGTTGTTTGAGATAGAAAAATTACCGATAAGCTCAAGCACAGGTTTGTCGCTTCTTGCGTTTATAACCGACAGCCGCCTTGTGACATTAAAATTATCAGCTTCTTTCTGCACATTGTATGTTACTCTACTCGCTTCGGTACAACCACATAGAAGAACTGCTGACAGTACAACACCAACTGCGGCGACAATGACTTTCTTAATTTTGTTCATGTTAAAAATCCTCACTTTCGTATTTTAGGTATAAAAATACCGCTCCTTTCGGAACGGTAAAATTATTAAGTTTGTTCTGATTTGCACCTGATTGGAATGTTGTGCATTTAAACTACTCAGATGTTGAAGGCATATTTGAATACTCTTCAAAAGCTTTTTTGACACTGTCAGGTGCAGTGTCAAGTACAACCATTTTTCCATCTTCCAAACGCAAATACGGCTTTACAATTTTAAAAAGCTCATATCTCCTGCCGACCATAACTGTTCTCATTCAAATCACCCTTCCAAAAGTTTTTTCACTCTGTATTCCGTGTAGGTTTCATAATATTTGGCATTAGCGGGATGGTACATATCTGTAGCGTAATCGCTAATATTAAATATATTATAACCCGTTTTGGCTAAATCGTCAAGCTTTTTCTTGCAAATTAGATTTTCATATTCGTTTAATTTTGCAAGACTTGTAATGCTTCCGTTTTTGGCGATATACTCTTGTGCGTCTTTCCAATGGAACGTTTCATGAAGCATAGTGCTCAACGGATTGTTCGAACAAGCCATTTGCTTTTTATACTCTATCGCCTTTTCTATTTTATCGTATTTTTCATTGAGATACAACACGTTATCTATTGCATTATATGCAGCAGAAGCATTTGATAACATTTCTTTTTCTCCAACGATACAAATTTTGGGGAGACTATTGTCATTAGAAACTCCAAGCATTTCATATACCTTAGTAGCTCTTGTTTCGATTTCATGAAGAGCTTTTGGTTTTATTTTAGCTTGAGTCGAAAGATAAACATTATGCTTTATTCCGATAAGGCGTTTTGCTTCTATGCCCACGCTTTCGCCATGATTAGTACGATATAAAGAAATAGTGTCATCGTCATTCATAATCGCTGGCTTGTAAAACTGCGAGTTGTCATCTGACGGTGCAGGCACGACAATCTTATTACTATAGTCTAATTTATTTGTGCTTATACCTGCAATCTGCTTGTGTTTTCCGCTCTTTTCAGCATAATTCTCGTTAAGCATACGAATATTGTCACGTTGCATTTGTGCCTTTTGCTCGGGCGGCAGGGATTTTAAATCTTTGTCTATAACCGCTTCAAGTATGCAGTGACAGTTGATTGCTTCTGCCGCAGGCAATGCAGTGTCATGCGGTAGCATTGGGTGATATGTAGCACCGTCACGTCCCGTCAGCGTAAATGGCTGGTCTTTAGGAACTGTCTGACCGCTGATGTTGATGTGATTTTCTCTCGAAGCTGCACCCTTCGCTCCAGTATGCCTCCACCGCTTTGCATTTACAACGGGCGACTGCTGGAGTGCTTCGTATTTGGCGTAAGCGTGTGTACGCATCATTTCTGTTTGTGCCACTCGGCGAGCTTCGTAATATTCGTCACGCAGTCTATCGTCAAAGATACGTTTAGCCGCATCGTCAACACTGTCACCGTTGTTTATCGCTTCCTGTATGATATTGCTTATCTCGTCAGTAACGTGCCTTAAAACCGATGTACCTGCCTGTACGCTTGCTTCACTTACTGCCGCCGCTGTCGGCGCACTTATTTCCGTCACCGACAGTTCAGCGTCCGTCTGCCGTATGTACTGATCTGCCGACGCTTGTAATACATCGCCGCAGGTTTCGTCAACCGCCTGTGAAACAGCTTGCACAAGCTCCGCATCAGCTTCCGATTCTGTGGTATGGGAGGACAGAAAAGAAAAAAGACTTTCTGAATTAAGCAGAGAAGTCTTTTCGCTTTTATGCCATTTTTTCATTGCTGTTGCTATACGCTTTTCAAGCAAAGAGATTTGCCGGACCGTCATTGCCGCAAAAGCTATACCCATTTTCTTTAGCTTATCGTAAAGCTTGTCGTTGTCTTTTTCGATTATCCTGTTAATGCACTCAACAATTTCAGCATCACAGCAAGCTTTTCTATCCATAGTGTTTCTATTCCTCAAACCTGTCCCGTATTGATTTAAGCACCGATAGAACGTCATCGGAGCTTTTGGCTATCAGTGTATCGTCTGCCGGTGCAGGAGAAGCAGACGACTGCTGAGCAAGAGCTATAGGAATGTTTCCCCATTCGTCCGGATAGTCCTCGTATTCATCGCCGAGGAACTTGTATGTCACTTCTTTTGCCTTGTTCGGCGTTAAGCCGCCTGCACGTTCTGTGATGCCGAGTATCTTGGAGAGATCATCGGGATTGCGTATTTCGGGCGCTTTGAATGCTATATGAACGTATTTAAAGCCATAGCCGTTAAGAAGCTTGTTGTTGATAATCCACTCAAGGCTTGCTCTTTCCGGCTGAAAGACCTGCTGTTCCGTGACTTCCATTGCAACCTGGGCAGTTGCTCTTGTATAGTCGGAACTGTAGCCAACATATATATCGGGAAGCTGGAAAGCGCTCTGTATCCTGCGGCGGTTGTTGTCAAGATACTCCTGAAACAGCTCGTCTTTTTGCAGAATAGGCGCAAGGTCTTTTATTTCGACCTCAGGGCGTTGTGTGTTTTCAAAGCCTGTGTCGCTGTTTAAGCCTTCAAGCTCCAGCACCATAAATGCGTGCTGTCCTTTTTCACCCTCAATCTCGGTTATGTTCTGCTGAAGATTAGTATAGCTCTTTTTTGACAGTGTGCCGCCTTTGACAAGTATCGCCATAGGCGTATGTCTGCCTTTTCGAAAGTAGGTGTTATTTAGGTTCTCAGCTCGTCTTGAGCCGTCAACGCTAAGCGTCTGACCTATCCAACGCACCTCACCGTAAGGCATACTGCCGATTTTTATTTCGAGTATTTCATTTGCCTGGTACTGGGCGGGGATCACCTCGTCAACATAATCACCGCTTCGGATGTCAAGCGTTCGCTTGTCGCCGAACTCCTTGAAATAAACGTACTTACCGCTTACCTGCTGTCTGTATTTGCGGAAACGCTTTTTGTAAGTAAACGGGACGCCTTTATCCATGTACTGCACCTCGAACCATTCCTTTGAAAGAACGGATTTCTGGATAGTATCAACATCTCTTATGTTCTCAATCTGAACTACATCGCCCATGGCATTACGAATAATCTCGATGTACGCTATTCCATATATTTCACGGCTTCTTATGGCTTCCTTGAACACCCCTTCGATAGGCTTGTCAAAATTCATCAGAGACAGTATCTTTTCAGCTTTTGTATACTCGTCTGACATTGATTCGTCTTCGCTTTTGTCATCGCAGTATTCTATGGAAATTCCGAAGCCGGCAATATTGCGTTCGTAAGCGGCTACACACTGAGGAAGCGTTGAAGAGTGCCTGTACATTTCGTAGAGGTCCTGAAGAGGAACAGGCGGTTCGAGCCATTCTCCGGCTGAATACTCGTCTGTTTTTTCCATAGCCGTGTCCGACAGGGCTTTTTTAATCGGTGCGTCCACAAACTTGACACCTATCGTAACAGACGGCTTTTTCTTTTCATCAGACATTTTCAACATCCTTTCAGTCCTTCTTTATCGGCAGGCATAACAGCAATACGCAGTCTGCCTCATCGGGAGAGGGTAACCCTCTCGCCTTCATTTCTTTTTTACTTTCGATTTTTATGGCCGAGCTTTCGGTCATTGTATATTTTCTGCATGACAGCTGTGCTATAAGGTCATCGTCTTTCGGCAGTACAAGTTCTATCGACTTTGCTTCACCGTTTTTGTCGGTGTCAGACAGCAACTCTTTCACGACTGCCATCATATAGGTTGTCGTGTCATAATAGTAGCGGTGGCGTATCCTCATGCCAAATTTAACAGGCACTACTTTCATGCGCCCATAAGTTTGCGGATCAGCCTTGCATATACGGCGTAATCTGTCAACAACTCCGCCACCGACACCGCCGTCGTCGACAGTGACGATGATTTTGCCTTTATATTGACTGTATCTGTCTATCAGCTTTTTGAAGCACATTGCTATGTTATCAGCTGTACGCATCGTGTCTTGCCCCTGTGCCTTTTCGTAAAAGCTCACTTTTTCGTCAACCTTTATGCCGATAATTGTTTTATCATCGCCATATCGGGCAACGTCACAGCCGATGCGCACGGTAACAGGAACAGGCTTCTCATCGATAACCGTATTTGCCGATCGTTCAAGTGCAGACAGTGTTATAAACACATCGTCTTCCTGCTCGGGAAAATCTCCATATATACGAACACGGGCGAAATTGCTGTTTCGTCCGTATTTTTCAAGCATTGCGTTTATGTTTTCTTTATTCGTGCGAGGACAGTCAAGTGAAGAAACACGATACGTCTTGAATAACGCACGGTCACGATTATGGCTGTCAAAGAATACGCCTGAGGTCTTAGTGGGGTTGCCACACATCAGCAGTTTATTGTTCTTGCCTGACAGCGTACCGAGGATAGCCTCGATGATTTCATCGCTGACACCCGAGGCCTCGTCTATAATAAATAGCATATTGTCTTCGTGGAAACCCTGCATATTCTCGGCTGTAGTAGCTGTTCTTGCTGTCGCAAACCACCGCTCCGAGTAGCCTCTTACTTCCACTTTGGTTTTAGTCCATTTCAGCAGAGCTTTAAGGAGTGGGCTTTTACTTATCCACTTTGACAGCTCCGCCCATAACACGTCATTGAGCTGTCTTGCTGTAGGAGCAGTAGCAACAACTCTTGACATAGGAAAACACGATAAAAACCACAAAGCAATAACCGCTTCAATGCTTGTCTTGCCGACGCCCTGACCGCTACGGACAGAAACTTTCGGCACTTTAGCCACGTCCATAAGTACACCGCTTTGCCATTCGTCAGGCACAAAGCATACTACTTCATTAGCAAACAGCACGGGATTTTTTCGGTAAAGCTTAATGCGCTCGGCGATAAAGTCTTGTCTATTCAACGCTATCACCGTCCATAATTGCTTTTATCCAATCGTCGACCGTCTCATCTCCGGTAGCTTCGCTACGGTTTTTGCGTATATCAGCAAGCTTGCCTATAGCCTCGACTTTTGCACGCTGTACTTTCGTCAGCTCTGCTTCGAGCCGTTCTATGCGCTTATAGCTGTTTTCTGTCATTGTCTGCATATGGAACGCATCGCCTGCAAAGCGTTCGCCCTTTGCAACCTTTTCTTCGATTTGCTCATTATACCGCTCCATTTCTGCGGTGTTCTTAAAGTTACGTTTATTTTCAATTCGCATTACGCCTGTTATCAGCTGGTGTTCTTCTTGCAAAGACGCAATTGCTATCAGTATTCGACGTTCTCTTAAACGGTAAAAGCGGATTTGCTCAAGCAGCAGTTCTTCTTCGTCCTCGTCCATACTGTCCCATAGCTCTTGCTCTTCTTCGCTCAGTCCCTCGCCATACATTCGCATTGAGTAACCGCCGTGTTTTAAGCTGTTGGTGTTTCCTTTCGGTGCACCGTGTCCTTTTGCGTTGTGATTGCCTTTCGGTGCACCCCGCTTGCGTTTAGTAACGTTACCTTTTTCTTTTTCGGTAACGTTACTTTTGCTATCCCATTTATCCTGGCATTTCCACTTACGGACAAGTGTTTCAGATTCGCCGAGCTCTTCCGCTATAGACTTCAACGGTTTTGTGCCGTTGGATTCTTTCCACATCTCGTATGCCCTATCTCTGTTAGGGCTTCTTTGTCTGCCCACCTATCCCACCTCTCCGCTTCGGATTTTATTTAATTCGTATTTTCACAGCAATCTTCTTCCGCAGAACGCCTTTTTGTGAAAAAATAAAAGAAAGGAGTATCCAGTAAAGCGATACACGCCTTTACGAGATACTGACCTATAACCATATTTACGATAGTCTGAGGATCATTCCACAGCCAGCCAAAACCAACGCCGAAAGCAATTACACAGAATATTGCGGTATCTACAAGCTGACTTGTAAGCGTTGACGCATTGTTCCATATCCAGCGACCGCCTTTTGTGCTACCGTGTTTCTTTATGTATGCGTCCCTTATTTTGTGGAAGACCGAAACGTCTAAGCTCTGACTGATTAGATATGCGGTCAGGCTTCCGAGTGTAAATATCCAGTTCTGCCCTAACAGCATATCATAAGCTTTCTGCGTTTCTGCCGAAACTGTAGGCATATACTGCGTCACCATTATGATGAATGTTGCGAGCAGCTGTGCGGCAAGCCCTATCCACACTATGCGATTAGCTGATTTCTTACCCCATTTTTCGCCTACAATATCTGTTATCAGATATGTTAAAGGGTAGCAGAGCACAGCTCCGGGGATTGTTATTACGCTTCCGAACAGGTATATGCCTGTGTCGATTACCTTGCAGGCCACCACATTCGATATGACAAGGCACGCACAAAACAGTGCTGTCATTATATTTAAATTCTTTTCGCTCTTTATCATTTTTATATTCTCCTATCATCTATCAAGGTACTGTTGAAATCTTATCCATTGCTTGAGATTATGTGCGTCCAGCACCTTATAATCTTTCAACCGTGTGTTTACGGGTCTGCCTAACTGTGTCATTCTGCCGTCCTTGAACAGATATATTCTTGCGTATCGTGAACCTATCGTCCACGACGAACTATCAACACTGTAGAAGTCATATTTTTCTACATCGGCAGGCGTAAACCCTAAGCCGTGTACTTTGGTGTTATGCGCTCTTGCATAGCTCAGCAGAGAGTGTATGTATTTATATTCCGCAGGCTTTATGTCTTTGATTGCGAAGCCGCCTATTGCGATATATGAGTATTCGGCGCATAGATTTTTAAATTCTTCTACGCCTCGGCTCCTGTGCCATACCGGTATAGCTTGTTTCTGTGTCTGACATTCAATTCGTTTGCGATATTCTTTTACTTTGTCATATCCGACAAGGCAGTCAATATCCAGCTCGAAAAAATATTGAATGTCGTTTTCGTTGATAAAGCGTATGTACTGCGATATGTAATCGTTCCAGTCGGGCATAGCGCCTTTGGCGTTTGACATAAACGTGAAAGCTCCCGAGTCGAGCAAAAACATATCGGTACTCTTTATCAACTCTCTTTGCCACTCTCGGTAATAGAAAAAAGCCGTCAGCAAATAACGGCTTTTTATCAATTCGTCTTTTAAATACTGCTTTCCCTCTGAGCTTGCAAGGAACAGCTTCACGGCGTAAAAGCGTGGCCACATTCAGGGCAGATCACGCTTTTGTCTTTTTTGTCCTTTTCCTCATCATCGCTATTTTCGGGCTTTTTCTCCTCAAAAATGTCCTCAAGGTCGTCAAGGCTGTCACTGCATATCAGCGATTCATCGAAACCCGTAATGCTGACATCGAAATTACGCCCGCAAAGCTCCTCAATTTCGCTTACAACGGCGTTCATGTCAAAATAGGATAAATCGCTCATGCGATTGTCCGTAATGATATACGCACGTTTCTGCTCGTCTGTTAGCCCCGTAAGGATAAAGCAAGGGATTGATTTAAGGTTTTCGGCTTTTGCGGCAAGCACTGCTCCGTGTCCTGCGAGTATGGTATAATCCTCGTCAACTATAACAGGCTTTGCAAAGCCAAACTCCCGTATGCTTCTCTGTAGCTTTTCTATCTGCTTCTCAGAGTGTATACGGGAGTTTTTTGGGTGTGGTTTGAGCATATCCGGCGAGATATACTCAACATTTCTTTGATTTTTCATAGGACCTCCTTAATGCTTGAGCATATCCGGCGAGATATGCCACTTTTTGCTACTAAGGAGAAACTACATATAAGATTTTACGATATCATTGTATCACGGACCGTTTGAAGTGTCAATGAAGACTTTTTGAAATTACGCATTAAGAAACGCATCGATACCAAAAAACAGAGTAGACAACTTACTTACCGCCGCTTCAATGTCGAGATACACGGTTCTCGGCTCTATGCTTTCTTCACGAGCTATTTCATCTATCGTGAGCTGTTCATTGGAAATGTACCTGGCTGTGATCACTCTGCTACGGCGTTTTTCCAACTCATCGTTTGATTTCTCGATGAGGCTGTTGTACACGTCAAGCATTGTATCAATATGCGACACTATCACCATAGTACGCACTGCACTACGCTTTATACTGTCAATTACAAGCTCTCTGCGGTCGTCATCCTTTATCCACAAAGCTTCGAGTATATCAATAGCGTGCGGTGATGTTTCGGCGTTATAGACTGCATTTGCAGAATACGCCTTGAACTCACGGTAATGCTCTAGCAACAGTTTAGTATTGCGAAGCCGCTTTGAGTGTTTTTTCTTTTCAAGCTCTTTTTTCTTTTCAGCTTCTTTTTGAATAGCGGCTTCGGCACCTGCTTTAGCTGCTATTCTGATGATCTCATCTTCTAAGTAAGTAGGCATAAGCTCCCCCTTTGGCTTTAAGTCCGAAATCTTCTGTTGTAGCAGCACTGTATGATTTATTTCTATCTGTATTCTTTTCCTGTCACTTTGTGCTTGAGGGTTATTCGTCCGATGACTTCAAAACCTGCAAGCTCTGCAACTCTCTTGATTGTCTTGACGAGGTTGCCGAGGATTTCAAGCGTTTCCGCTTCTTTTCTGCGTTCCTCACGGCAGATGTTTTCGTATGCCTTACCTGCCGTTGGATCTCGATAGCCCTCGGAATTGATATCCATACGGTTCGTTTCCAATGTTACACCTCCCTTAACATTTAATTGTTATCTTCAGCTGTCTGCCAAGCCATTTTAAACCGTCAACAGTGAGTGCATACAAGACACCCATTTCGTCAGCTTCTCTTGTGACGAGAAACCTCGGTAGCTTATCCAGAATTTTGTTACCATTTGCAGGAGCCTCCCAATGGTTGCGATACGGCTTATAGAAGAGCCTACCGTGTCTTTGGTACGGTCTTTCATAATCAAGCCCTACCATGTGCTTGCAGTAATCTACTGCTATTTTTAGTTCATCTTCTGATATACATAACTCTACGCCCATATCCGTGCCCATGTCGGAAAGGTACTCCGTATGTTCTTCATCTCGTTTTTTCGCCCAATTCTTCGGGTGCCGGCAACCGAGCATACCGTCAGCATGCTCTATCCCGTATTCCCCTTCGCTTTCTGGACACACATCGTCCTCAGCGATAGGGCATAAAGGGCAACAGTCACACCTCATTTGCCGCTCTCTCCTTTCTGCTAAGAGGGCAACTCAGGGTTACTCTTATCTCTGCACACCAATGTGGCGCACACATACACGCATCATACAACAGCCCTCTGGGATCAGCACTATAATCTACGACACGTTGATAGTATTTGCATTCCTTGCATTTCTTGATGTCTGCCATTTTCTCATTCCTCCTTATTATCCATTTTTTGCACCGCAATACTTGCAATACATAGCGTCTTCCATGCAGTTATCCATGCAGTTAATAACTCGCATGCACTCTGAGCATGCAACGCAATCAGAAGTCAAATACGGTTGTTTTTCAAGCGGTACTCCTTTTTCGTTCAAGCGCCCGTTCCCAGAATTTTATCTCGTCACGGAGTGAACGGATGCTGTGAAGTTCTTGTTTGGTCATTTAGTACTCTCTTTCCCGAAAAAGATTTTATTTAAATCAATAATCTGTCCGTTTTCAACAGGCATCGCCGCTGTCTGAACGTTTGTCGCTGTGCAATTCTTTTTGATTTGTCGTTGACCAATAGCGGTAATTGTTATAGCTTTATCATAATAATCTGGTAGTATTAGCGTTACTGTTTTCATTGTGTCTCCTTGTCCTTTTTTTCACATTCCAGCTGTGCATAAGCCATTTCATAACCGACCGCCCACAGGTACACACGCATATTTATACTGCTTCCGCAGTCATAAAGCCACTCATAATACTCTGAGTCCAGTTCTTGCAAGAAGTTTGTCATATCTGTCGAATAACGCAGTTTGGTATCTGAATACCAATTCTCATCAATATCCGATTTCACAGCTTCCCAAAGTTCTTCTTCTGTATCGGCAGAATACCATAAATGCTTTTTGCACGCTTCAAGCAATTCGTCAGTCTCTAGCTCCATATAGTCTTTCAGTTGGTATTTGATGTCTTCGAAAGCACTGTCCGGATCGTAGATATATTTATCGGTCGAACACTGAAATTTGCTTGTGAAGTAATGAACATCTTTGAGATAGCTTCTCATTTGTCTGGGACTGACCGCATTGTACCACGTTGCAATGCAATCTCCCAAGTCGCCGCTTATTATCAGGTTTCCTCTCTTTTTATCGAGAATGTAGTTTACATAGTAATCTATACTTCCATCGGCTTTGCGCCAATCAATAATCATATAGCGGTCAGTGTCCTGTATTAAAGTTGCTTTATGAGCAGCAAACCTTTCCTTACATTTGTTCAAGATTTCTTCTTCGTTCATTCGTTTCACCTCCTATCAGTTCTGGATGCTCTTTTGCAAGGCAAATCAGTTTCTGAATATTTTCCGCTATTTTCATTTGTCATACTCCTTTCTCTCGAAACACAGTTTTTCTCCAACGAACGTATGCTCGTAATCGCATCTATCGGAGTTCTTGCAATAATCGGCTTTCGGGCACGTTTTTTCAAACATTTTGCGTAATCTTCTGGATCGTCTTGCGCTGCTATAGCGTTTGTTATTATAATACCTCATCCGTTTACACCCCGCTTAATGCTTGCAGGCATCTTTTATAGCCGCTTTGACTTCCTCAATGCTCTGACCGTGCTTAACGCCTACAAAGATTGACGGCGGTGCAGGCATTTTCTCGTTGATAGGTCGCCAAAGATGTAAACAGTTCGGTAGGTTATTTACATACTCGTTTTTCGCAGGGTGGTACTGCACTACCGTTTCATCGCTATAGAAGAACATATCTTTCAGCTTGCACATTTCGTCCCATGTCGGCGTATACGAACGCTTAAACGGACTAATGCTGACGTGTTCCCACCCGCCGCCGTTACTCCATACGACAGTTGCGAAGCTTTTGCCGGATTTGAATAACACTCCGAGCCCTCCGTCTACAGCAACATGCAGTATCATCAGGTTAGGCAGCTCTTTTATTTCATTCAGGGTTTTCATTGGTTACTCTCCTCACTTTTTCATGCGTATGGGCTGTAGCAAGCCTATAAAGCCGCCTGCACTCTTGACTATAATCGGCTTTCCACTGCCTGTTACAGTCAGTGTTATTGACGGATTATCTGCACCCGCGGCGTGAAGCATTTCACTCATATAATCGCCGTTAAACGCTACACTCATCGTTTTACCGACAACATTTTCTATTTCGATTTCTTCCGAAAACGATTCAAGGGAGTCGGTCGTTTTAATCGTTACTGTATTAGCATTTTCGTCAAGCATCATGACAATTGCCGAACGCTTTGTGCCCTCGCATATTTTTGCTCTTTGAAGTGCATTGAGAAGTGATGCGCTGTTGATTTTCAGCTCATTTTTGCTTTTCTGGTTTGTAAGCTCTACAAGCGGCTTGTAGTTAAAGAAATTGTTTTCCAACAGCTGAACAAACAGCGTGTATTCTCCTGCTTCAAATGCCAGCTGATTTGTACTGCTTGTCTTTTTAAGCGTGATACCGTTGCCGTTTGAAATCGACAAAAGCTTTTTAAATGCAGCTTTAGGTATTACCGCTCTGATCTCGCCGTTGTAATCAACCGAGTTTGCGGCGAGTTTAACTCCATCGCTTGCGATTATGTTCAGTTTGCCGTTTTCATCGCTGTCAAGCAAAACGCCCATCTGCGCAGGTCGTGTATCGATAACGCTGCAAGCGTATGTAACGCTGTTGGCCGCCCGCAGAAAATCATCATCTGCAAATGTCAGAAGTGTGTCATTCACTTCCGGCTCGCTTACATGATAAATTGACGGTGCAACTGTAGCAAACGTTCCCTTGTTGCGCTTGCCCTTAATAACAATTTTGTTTTTGCTCAGCTGAAGCTCGATTTCTTCATCAACCATGTTTTCAATAAAGCTTATAGCTGTTGTCGGCAATGCAAATTCTTCGGCGTTGCCACAGTCAAAATCAACAGACAACGCAAATGCAGGATTACTCGCTATGATTTTCCCGTCACGGAAAAGCGCACCTGAATCCTTCATGATTACATCCTTGAGCTTTTTAAGCTTATCTGAGAGTTCTTTTCTATTGGCCATCATCTTTTAATCCTCCAAGTTTATTTTTATCGTCGGGTATTTTTCGTGTAAGCTTTTCATTTTGAGCTTAAACACTGGTGTCTGAATGCCCTTGACATCTACAATGCGATACGTTCCGTCGTTGTGAAATTCGATGAAATCAGCAACATATTCTACGCAACGTGTACTATTATCGCCCTCGGTTATAACAAAACGTGGTTGACGGCAGAAACCGGCGATTTTTTTAGCCTTTACAAGCATTCTAAGCTTGTAGTAGTAATTTGCTTCTGCTGTGCTCTGAAACGTTATACCGTCGATTTTACAGGCTTTTGAGCGATATTTATTCGGCTTCTCGCTCTCGGGAATTGATATTCCGAGAGCTTTCAGCTGTTTTTTCGTGAGATTAAGCGCCATTACGCACCTCTTCGTATTCGATGAAGTAGGTATATGTTCTACCGCCGTTCATTTTTTCTTTGCCGATCCTCACTTTATATCCGGCTTTTATCAGCAGTCGTGCGAGGTCCAGTCTGTCATTTTCGTTCAGAGCACCGCCTCTCTGAGGATATATTCTTATCATACGCTCACCTTTTCGCTTTCGTCTGTATTTTCCATTAGATCCTCCCGAAGCACCGTAACAAGTAAATGTCCTTGTAATGCGCCGTTGCGGATTTTCGCTTTTGTGCGTTCAAGCTCTTCAAACTCCTCGTTCCTCAGTTTCTTGCTTTTGCTTGCGAGTTTCATATCTTCGGAGCTAAGTCGCTTTGATATGATTTTCTGCCATTTGCGCAGAAACGTTTTTGCGTCTTCTATGTCGGGGTTCTGCCTGTCAAATTCCGTCCGCTTCTGCCGTACTGTGCCGTTTGGCTCAACTTCAAGGGTATAATACGGCTTGTCCTTTTCGGCTGTTCGGCGTAGGAACATCAGATACGACTCCTGTACATTTATGCGATCAAAATATCTATCTGTTTTGTCTATACAATGGTGCAGCGCCGCTCCTTCGGCGAGAATATCCTCTATTTTCCCCGGTACGAGTATTGAGTACGTTTCGTCTTCATACTCGTATTTCGGTTTTATTTTTTGTAAAACCGTTTCTATGTTAGGATACTTTTTGCTGATTTCAACCGCTCTTAACGCACATTCTTTGTCATCAACCTCTTTTACCAGTTCGTCGTGACGCTGTCTGAGCTTTTTCACTCGGTATACGATAGGGTCTGATGTATTCATTTTCAGCCGTGCGGCCATTCCAAGATAGTCGCTCCACGTCCGTATTACATCTCTGCTTGTCATACTGCTTTCGGACATCTGACGGCATATATAGTTTTTTATCTGCTGAACACTCATTCTGTCGGATATAAAATCCAGCATATCAGGTCTTATACTTTGTGTATCCAACCACTGTATCGTTTTGTCATCGTAGACTGTATCTTTTATTTTCTCATTTCTGAGCCATTCGAGATATACCAGCCCGCCATTGTTTGCAATAAGCCTTTTGGTACGGAAGTTGTCAATTAACAGCATTTTGGCTAATTTCCCATCGACGAACTCACAACTCTTGTCATAGCGGTAGTCATACATACAGTCATTTATAAGACGTGGCAGTCCAACCTTTGCAAGCTTTTCGATTTCGGGAGATCTTTTCAACTTTGTGATGAACACTCTCGGATCACATTCGTCGTTGCCTTTGATATACTCGATAAGTCCCGTTCTGCTCAATCGTTCGGCAATTTTGCCGGAAAGATTTCTCTTGTAAACTGTTCCGAACGAGCTGTTATAGTAATCCGGGTTTACCCTTCCGAAGCAACACCAACGCACTTCACGCTGTTTGTACAACTCGTAACTGTATCCGGTTGCAGAATTGTCGCTATCGTATATGTAACGGCAACGTTCGTATGAATATGCATCAGCTATCCTGCGAATGCCGCCCATTTTGTGCTTTTCGTATTTGCAACGTGCCTCGAAAAGTCTGATTATAAAATCATCACCATAAGGCTGTATTAAATATGCGGCAAAATTATCAGTGTAAAAGCTTCCGGATTTTCCTGACGCTTTGTAGGTTATTTTATGACCGCAGTGGGGACAACGACCTTGTGCATTATGCTTAGGATTTTTTACTTGTACGTCATTCTCGCACCAAGTACAGTAACCGTCTTTTTCGGATTTTCTGCTGTACTCGTAAAAAATGTACTGATCTTTGATGACCGACTTAGCAATAAACTTATCCCAGTCTTTCGGGATCTGCGTTACCTTATTCATTGCCTCATCCCATTTATCCGTTTCTTTTTTGTGCCTTGCGAGGAGCTGACGTTCTCTCACGTTTTGCTGAAACTTCAGAATGCCGTAATAATCGCTATAACTATTTTCTTCCTCAATTTTCAAGTTTGTTCTCAGAAACGCTCTCTCTTTGGCCGACATATACTTTTTTTCTTTTGCTTCGGACCACCAATAAAAGCTTGTGTCAAGTTTTTCTATCGTGGCGTTGCTCCAGCGGTTTGCGCTGTAATCATAAGTGATAAAATCTTCGTTTTTGTAATCAATAAATATCTCGTATGCCGGCATCGTTGCTCCGAGCCGCAAGTTTTTTGTATAGAACAAAGCAACTTTGATTATGTCACCATATATTCGGCATTTTGCATACTCCCTTGTTTCATATCTGTACTCGGTCGAACCGTATTTTTTTATCATACGGGGAGTATCTTTTCTTGCCTTTTCAACGAACGACTTCGGCGCTGTGATTTTCGGAAGCTTACTCAGCTCTTTTAATTTCATGAAGAGCCTCCATTTCTGCCTCTGTCACTATATCGCCGTATTCGTTGTACGGCACGCCTGCCAACATCGATTTACCGTCAACCTTAAAAATCGAATACCACAGTATTTCTTTGCTGTACTGGCTTTCTTTGAGCATACACACTACGGTGTCTTTCTGTGCGCTTACTGCCATTGTTTTCCCACGGACGATAAGGAACTTATCGTCTTCTTTGCCGCAAGCCATATCGTTATGTACATGGTGATTCTGTTCACGGTACGGGTGCAGCGTGATGTATTTTGCCGTCGCCTTTACAAAATCAAGCACATCAAGCTTTTTGCGGAGCGTGAGAACAGTACAGCTTATCTTGCTGTCTATATCGTCCTCATCAACATCGCCTGTTGCGTCTACCTCGTAAATCACGCAGTTGCCAAAGCGGTAGTACGATAAGCAGTCAAGCGGATTTTCGGCGCAATGAAATCCATTTTTCCTGCAATTTGCCTTATCTGTGTAGTTAGGCTCATTTTCCTTGAATTTGTACTTACGGCAGGTCAGATCTTCGTTGAAAGCTTTATATGCTATCATCTTCTGTTTCCTCCACGCCCATATCGAACAGTGATGACTGTTCTAATTCTTCTTTATCCTCGGCAGGCTTTGTTTTCTTAGGCTTATCCGCTGTTTTCTTCTTAGGCGTTTCAGCCTTTTCGACAGGTGCAGGCTTCGGCCTTTCTGCTTCAAGCTTTTTCTTCAGTTCATCATCAGAAAGCGAGTAGTATTCGTCTGCGAGTGCAAATATCTCCTCAGAAGACATTCCTATCATTATTCCGCCCCGCTTGTCTGTATTGCTCATTTTACGGGCTTTTTCGTACGCTATATCCGATATGTACTGATAGCACTTGCTAAGCGTCTTGCCCTCGGCTATCACTTTTTCAGCGTAAACCGCATCGGTCATTATGCGCTGAGCGACATGATCTCTGATAGCGATTGCCGGCACATTGTAGCCGCTAACTGTAGCAGCTTCGTTATTTAATTTGGTCATAGCACTTTCTTCTTTATTTCCCATTTGATTTATCCTTTCGCTCTGTAGTCCTCCCATGCCATAGTAACACAGGATGAACTTCCTTTAAATCTGCTTATTACAGCCTTTGCTTTTTCTCTGTTACCGTTCACGGTAAGCTTTTCCGTCAAATCATCAGCGTTGTAATTTGTTGTTATTGCGGTCGGGAGCATATTTTCGTATCTATCGTTGATTATTCTGTAAAGGATAGACGCTGACCATTCCGTAGTTTGCTCCTTGCCGAGATCGTCAATCACCAAAAAATCAGCTGTCATATACGCCGACAGAACATCTTCTTCGCTCGTCAAGCTGTCATATTCATAGCTTCTCTTTATATCTGCAAGTAAATCAATCGATGTTTTACAAATAACGGGTACGCCTTGATTTATTAACGTCATAGCAACAGCAACAGCAAGATGTGTTTTACCCGTGCCACAAGTACCCTCGAAATATAAGCCTTCGCCTTTATCTCTGTTGTTCTGCCAGTCATCTACATACGACTTAGCGGCTTCATACGCTTTACGATTAACGTCGTTTACGATAAAGTTTTCAAACGACCGCGAAAGGTAACGTTTCTTTATCCCGGACCTGCCGAGTATAGCCGCTATTCTCTGCCGCCTTTTCTCCTGTTCTTCAGCCAAAGCTTGTGCCTTTTGTCGTTCCTCTTGTTTAGCGTCCCAACGCTTCCAGAACTCAACCGATTTTTCACAATCGCATCTTCTCGGCTCGTTTGTTCGCCATACTGCCACTATTCCACACAGGATTATACCTTCGTAGTACAGCGTTTTTCCGCAGTATTTGCAAGTCTTGGGCTTTGGAGCTGGCTCGCTATGTGGTATACCAAGTTCCTCGACTTCTTTGCTTGTGTAGATAGGTCCGTGAGCTTTACCAATCGCTTGGCTTGAAAGGTTTTTCGTTTCGTCCATTGTTCACGCCGCCTTTCTCTTTTAACTCGTAGACGCTTTGCCAGGAGTGTTCTACTGACTGTTCGAGAATCTTCTTTTGCGTTACCTTATCACCGGGCGCAAGAGTTTCAAGCTTTTTGATTGTTATTTCCATTGCGTACTCTGTCATCGGCTTGCGCATTTTCTTTCGCATTTCGATGAATGCCTGCCATGCCGGCTCAAGCTCCGGAGCAACTGCGATAGCTGTTGCGGTTTTAGTTTTATTTATTTTATTTTTATTTTCTTTTATTTTATTTTCTTTTGTGGGGTTTTTCTCGGATTTATCGGGGTTTTTCTCAGATTTACTGGGGTTTTTCTCGGAAAAACTCCCTTTTGGGTGCACTTTAATAAACCCTAACGTCGCTTCTTCGTTTAAAATCCAAACGCTGGGTTCCACAAACACGTCTCTTTTTGTGGATTTTTTTGCTTCTTGATAACGTGTTTGTATTGATGCAGCAGTAAGTAAGTTGTCCGCCGAAAACCGTGTGTTATCAAACAGTGACTTGCTTGCGAGGAGCTGTACTATCTGCCTTGTCTTGCCCTCCGGCACTCCCGTGTCTGCACTTGCGCAGCACACCAAATCGTCATCGTATGCGATGTAGTACCCCTTGCCTTTGTATATCTCACAAAGCAGGTAAATGTAAATTATTATCGCATCAGTGCCATATTCCGAGCCTCGTATGATCTTGATTTTTCTATCCGAAAAAAAGTCCACATCAAAAGGAAAGTACGACAAACCGTCGCATTGAGGTCTTGCCATCGCTACCTCCTTGACTTTGTATTAAGCCTGAGCTTTTTACATAAGTATTCGTCAAGCTTTATACCGTAGATGTAGTTTTCTTCAAACAGCTCTTTTTCTCTGATATGCGCCTCCATGTGATGTTCGTGACATAGTGCAATCGCTCTCATTCCTATGTGGACTGTTTCTTCACGATCTCCGCCTATGCCTATGCGGTCTACATGGTGTACTTCCGCTCGTGCGTTGCATATAGCACATTTGCGGTGTTCAAGGCACATATACAGATATTTGCCTATATCGTCTGTTTCGTGCAGTAACGTGTCTTTCGTAGGCACGTCCCAGTGAAAGCAGAACTCTATCAGATGTGTAATAAAGTCCTTTGCCGTTGTCATATCGACATCGGACAGCGAAAACCATTCGCCGTCGTGACGCTTGATGTAGTCCCACGTCATGTACGCCCTGATAAATTCAGGCTCATGCCCGCTCCACAATGCAATGTCACGAACGATAGCGAATATCTTTCTTCTTTGTTCGGCGGAGATCCTGCGACCGTCATTCAGCCGCAGTTCTACACTGCCGATATGCTTTTGTATCAATTCCCGTTCTATGCTTTCGGGAAGTTCCAGCAACAGCTTATTGCCGTGCTTGTCAAATTTAAGTATCTTTCCGGTCGTTATCATCTGCTGTATCACGCTCCTTGTGAGTGTGCATATACACATATACGCCGTTAGGACCTATGTTTCTGTAAATAAAGTCATCGCATTTTTCTTTAGACAAATGATTTTTCTCTGCCTGAATTTCGTAGGCGTATTCGCCTGCAATTTTCTTTTTTGCGATGCGTTCCTTTATATCCGCCTCCGTGTGATTTGCCTCTATCATGTAGAGATCGTAATTGCGGGCTGTAACGCCGTTAAGGTTGTTTGTGTCGGTGGCATATATCATCTTGCCATTGTCACCAAAATGTAGCTTATAGCCGCAGTTAGGTACGTTGTGCTTTAGCGGTACAGGGATTATATTGCATATCCCGTAACCGTACATCTTGCCGTACTCAAAAACATCTATTCGGCGTTTGGATATACCCATATCTAAAAGCACAGGAACAAGCCAACCGCAACAACCGAAACGCAGTAACGGTCTGTCCCTTGCAAGGCTTCGTATCGAAGATTTGTTGAAATGATCTGAATGAATGTGGGTAAGCAATACAAGCTTCAGCTTGTCCGCATACGGACGTATCAACTTATAGCTTACACCGCAGTCAATCAGAATGTTATCCTCGATAACCACCGCATTGCCCTGCGAGCCGGAGGAGATTATCTCGTACTTAATCATAAGTCTTCAAGGTTTATATTCTCTACAACATCAGCAACTTCGGGCTGTGTCACTTCGTTATTACTTACAAGGTGCGGTTCTGCGGGCATTACATCCGCTTCGGTTGCGATATTTTCAAAGCCGTCAGAACTACGCTGAAGAACGTTGTTATCGTGTTCAAGCGCTACTCTCAGCGGTTCTACCGCCATTCCGCCCCACTTGCTGATAAGCTGACGTATCATAGTCTTTTTCGCCATATCATCAAAGCTTTTGTACCAGAACGACGAGTATTTCCACATCTCGTTAGCCGGGATTTCGTTGTTTATCAGCTTTGCATACGCATCTTTGCTGAATGCAGGACTGTACTTGTCTGCATACACAAGCATTTTATCCTTGCTCCAATACATTGTCTTTTTGAAGCCGTCAATATACTCAAACATTGCGTAATATCCGATAGTGTCCGTCTTATCACGCTTTTCCTCGTTATCAATGATAAGCGCATCAAACTCTTCGGTAAGGGGATTCCAACCTATAAGTTCACCGTCCTTGATTTCTTGGACAATTATCTTGCGGTACATACCGCTACGCACTGCAAGCTGTATGTAGCCTTTGTAGCCAAGAACAAACTGTGCGTTGACGCATTCGGGCGAAATCAGATTACGATTACGGTCATACTTTGCTTTCTGCTTGAACGGTACTAAATAGAACTGACCAAGCTGTGGTGACGGCGAAAGATTAAGGCTTTCGCCGAGGAGTGCGCCTGCTACAATCGTAGATGTTTCGCACTCCTGCAACTGCGGATTGACCGCTACCGCAGATGTGATTGACGCAATAAAGCGTTTTGCTCTTTCGGGATCGGCAAGCGTGTTGCGTATCAGGTTCTGATACGTTGGTGTGCTTATTGCCACCGAAAATTTAGGCTTCTTCTCGACCGGTGCATTATAACTGCTCATACTTATAACCTCCATTTACCAAGAAATTCTTTAACGCTTTTATTTCTTCAAGCGTTCCATTAACAGCGAATGCAACACGGTACAGCTTTGCAGGCTGTTCCTGTGCTTCGGCAACAGTAGGCGGTGCAATCGCTTCCTGCTGTTCTTCGCCGTAACTTTCGACGGCCTCATCGACACGAGCTTCAGCCGCTTCATAGATTGTCTGCTGTTCCGCCTGCTGTCTGGCTCTCTCTGCTTCTTCTTCGATTGCCTTTTTACGCTCGATAACCGTCTGAATGGAATATGCGACATTGACTGTACGCTTGTATTCAACGAGGATTTCCGGCTGTAAGTCCTGTGGCTGAGTGCCGATAAGCTTCAGCTCGTCCGCTATTCTGTCAAGATATGCAGCAGCCTGTTCCTTGAGCTTTTTTGCGCTTGCTGAAAGTGTTACCGTGATACCGCTTTTTTCGTAGGGAACAAAGTCGATACCCAGACTTTCCGCATACTCGTCATAGTATGCTCTGATTTCCTTTTCCTTGTTAGCTTTGATTGCGTTCTCAACAATCGCTATACGCCCCTTGAGGATTGCGTCCGTCTGCTTGTATATGTTGGTTACGCATTCGGTATACACTTCCTCAAATCTTTCATACGGTGACATAACCGCACGCTTGACCTCTTTGCGCTTTTCCTCGAGATCGCTGAAATCCTTGTTTAAGTCTGCTCTGAGGCTTTTGATTGCCTTGACTGTAGCGTCGTTACAGTCAAGCGCTAAAACGTGCTGTGTCTTAGCGTCGATCTCAGCTTTGATAAGCTGTAATCTTTCTTCGATTATCGGCAACTGCTTTATTGTGATAATCTGACCGTCCATTTTGTGTAGCACCTCCTAAAGTTTCTGACATCATTCTGTCTATGACTATCTGTTCTGCAATCAGCATAACAGCATAATCTATCGTTAATCTTGCTCCGCCCGCATCTCCCTCTCTTTCTATAATGCGGAAGAGCTTTGCATGAGCCTTAGGTAACGCCGCCCAGAACTCGCTGTCTGCAACAGCACCTATTCTCAACATCACTCGTGTTTTCAACGACATCGCCATATCTTGACATTCCTTTCTGAATGTGATATACTCATCACAGTAGCACTTTTATATTTATTTCTTTGGCTGTCCTTGTGACAGCCTTTTTCCTTTATACTGATTCTCTGCCGACAACCTCATAGACCACTTTGTGTATGTTTGTCATACTGTAGCACGTTTCGCTTTGCGTATGTCCTTTTCTATGGAAGTGTGTTTCTGTCGCATCGAAAAGGTGTGCATTGCAGCTTTCAAAAACAAACTCGCACCAGTTACCGTAATTGCCATACTCAGTGCGGAAGATGTCGCCGGGCTTAATTTCGGCGGCAGTTTTGATAATTGGCTTGTTGTATCTAATTATTATCGCCATTGTTGTCCTCGTCCTCCTCGCTCTCACAGTCTGTTACATTGATATTGTTCACAATACCGACAAGCGCTTGAACAATTGCCATTACTTCTTCATAGGTAGCAACCGTTGTGCTAACTTTAAACTTCATCTGCTTGTCCTTTCTGCAATCTCGCTGTCTATCATCGTTTCATCGTATCCTCGGCTATGCAGAACATCTTTTGCCCACGAACGCTGTTTTTCGCTTTGGTATGCTCTTAGCAGACAGTCAAGGCAGTATTTCTGACAGCCATTTGGCAGTACAGTGCCGCACGTTTTGCAATGATATTTCTTTTTATGCTGCTCCCGATACTTTTCGTTGCGTTTTCTTCTTTGCTCTCTTATTGCTTCGGCGTGTGTCTTTTCATACCGTTTTTTGTATACAGTCTTCCGTTTTGCTCGGCACTCATCGTCACATATACAGTACAACGGATTTGCCGCTAAAAACGATTTTCCGCACACAATGCAGACTTTTTCAATTATCATTGTCGTGCCTGCCTATCATGCTTCTGTACCACAGCTGTGCGCAGTAGTCAAAGCCAACCCATACAGCCGCAACAACAAGGATTACAGGGATTATTTCGCCGCCAATGGCTTTATATCCACGTTCGGCAAAGGCAAGCGCTGACAGCGGAACATATACCGCTATGCCTGCAAATGCTGTCACCCATACTCTGATGAACTGTGCAACAGCGAAGGTAATCACCTTTTTTATTTTCATTTTTTTAGACCTCTTTCTGCGCCAAAAGCTTAGGTATGCTTGTCCTTTTTATCGCCGCTTCAATTTCGATGATTTTGTCACCGAAAATTGAAACTCTCGTCCAGGTGCTTCCCGTAAGTATCGCCGCCTGATATTTTGGATATTTCGCCGGCAGTACGGTATAAAAGCGACCTTTATAAAGAAACCTGCTCGTTACCGGTCTATCCTTTACTTTCGCCATTGCACGCTATGGACGCTTTAGCTCGTAAGCCGTCCAAGGCGTTTCTTGCGATGCGTTCAAGGATTTTCGGCACTTCCTCTGCTCTGCAACAGTAGTCTGTTGCTATCCTGACTTTCGTGTTGCCGATCATAAATTCTTCGGCGATCTGTGGCTCTGTGCATTCCATAGCTGACACCTCCTTTCGTCATTTTATTCGCCGTGAGCTTGCCCTTATGTAAACCGCCCTGTTTTTTCCGCTTTTTCGAGGTTGATGAGGTTTTCATCAGCTCTGCGGCGGAACTCTAACAGCTGTTCTTTAAGCTTCGGGATAAGAGTACGTTCATCATCGCTTAATTCGCCGTCTTCCATAAGAAGCGATAACTGCTTGATTACGTCGTCCATTTCGTAAGTTGAGTTCTGTAATCTCAGTAAGGCTCTTTCGGCTGGCATCTGAGGCGGTGTCTCTCGGCAGTCCTTGCCGAGCGGGCATTCATTAGCGCAGTACCACTGCCGCAACTCAGGTTCATTGTAAGCGTCTGCCATAAGGGCAACAACGATGTTCGGCGGTCTGTTTATGTCCAGCTCGTACTTCTTCAAGCTGTCCTCCGTCACGCCTGGGATCACCTCTGAAGCTCCTGCTCGTGTGAACAGTTTTTCGTTAAACTTTGCCGCTCTCATTCGGGCTTCAAAGTATCTGTTTCCGCAAGCTTTTGTCGCCTGTTTCGACATTTAAAATTACCCCTTTCGGTACTATAATAAATACAGAAAGTCAAGCATTTTGTGTTTACTTTCTGTTTTCCGCCGGGTAGCTTGTTGACAACTGAAAATGTCAGCCTTTGGTGTCAACATTCTTGCTCGGCGTTTTGCTTAGCTTGAAATTTCAAGGACGCTTGCGATTGCATTTCTCATTCGGTCGCTACTGCGTTTGTTCGACATAAAGCCGTAAAGGCTTCCAACCGGATAACCTATCTCTTTGGCAAGTCGGTCGTACTTCCAACCTCTTATTGCAAGCTGTTTTTTCACTTCCGCTATAAATAAGCGGTTATCACGCATTTAAACACCCCTTTTCAGACTTTTTTTGTAAGGAAACTTGACAAACGAGGTAAAAAGTAATATCATATACTTGTGAGGATATATGATATATACTTTTTACTCAATTGCTTGGTTGTAAGGGAAGAGGTCTGTCCTTTTCGCTCACATATCGCTCGTCTTTCCGAGCTGTCATCACGCTCCTACCGATTTTTGCGCTTCGTTTGTGGTGAGCCAGTCAACATAATGCGCTGGGCTTGATACGCTCAAGCGGGCGGGCTTTTGAGTTGTAATTTTTCTTACACGTTTATTATATCTCACTGCCGTGAGATTGTCAACGCATTTATCTCACATTTGTAAGATTTCGTGAAATTGTACAATTTTCACGTTCAAAAACTGTGCATTTTTCGAGGTATAACTATGTTTTGGGAAAGATTTTACGAGCTTTGTTGCAGAAACAACATCAAGCCCAATCCTTTAGGGAAAATCTTAGGTATTTCCTCAGGGGTAATCACAAAATGGAAATACGGCTCCCTCCCTACCGCTGATGCTTTGTTAAAGATAGCTGACTATTTTAATGTTTCAGTAGATTATCTAATCGGTCACAGCACACCAACTGGCCAATTAACTTCATTACTTGTTGAACAGGCAAGCACATTATCAGATGACGATCTGAAAAAAGTTATTGAGTATGCCGAGCTGTTAAAGCTCAAAAACAATGAAAAAAAGTAAAAACTGCTAAAAAATTTAGGAGGTGCATCACTAATGAGTAAAATCATCAGACCGCCTTTCATTATTGTTGTAATCGGCTTGATATTGTCGCTTACAGCTTTGGTTTTAATCGCACGATCAGGCTCTGTTGCAGTAGGGTGGTTTGCCTTTGCTGTTATAATGGCAGTTGCGGCTGTTACAGCCTGTATAGTATCCGAAGCAGGAAAGCAGAAGAAAAATACAATGAAACGTAAGGATAAAAGACGTAGGTAAAGGAGTGCTATTATGGACTTATTTCACAAAAAAGAGCTTGCATCTTTGAAAAGCGAATTAACCAGGTTAAAAGGTCTAATCCCTGATGAAGCTATAAATAAAGCTGACTTTTTGCTTTCTTTAGATGATAAGATTGCTCAGAAAAATCAAGAACTTTCAAAGCTTGATGAAGCAATTGCTCTCAGAAAAGGTCAGGAACAGCAACTCGATACTGCATTAGCCGAAAAGAACACCCAGATTGTACAGCTTGATGACGAAATACTTGTACAATCTTTCGGCCTATATCGTCCGACATTTGATTTTGCCAATTCAGATCAGTACAAAGATAAATTGAATGAAGTAAGGCAGCGTCAGAAAGAGATTATTAAAAATAACGAGGCTACTACATTCAATAATAACTGGACTGTTAACGGAAGTGCCACTAAAGGACGTACTACAACCAAGAGTGTGCAAAAGTTGATACTTCGTGCATTTAACAGCGAATGTGACGAGCTTGTAGCTAAAGTAAAATACAACAATTTCGACAGCTTTCTCAAACGTATCAAAAGCTCGTGTGAAACCTATTCTAAATTAGGCGACACCATAATGGATGTCCGTATAAAAGACGCTTATCTTAATCTGAAAATTGAAGAACTCAGACTTGCATTTGAGTATTCCGAAAAGAAACAGCAGGAAAAAGAAGAACAAAGAGCAATTCGTGAACAAATGCGAGAAGAAGCAAAGCTACAAAAAGAAATAGAGGAAGAACGTAAAAAGCTTGCTAAGGAGCAGGCACACTACATGAACGCTCTTGAAAAGCTCAATCAACAGATCAGCAATGCGGATGAAGCTACATTAGCCGAATTGGAAGAAAAAAAGAAGGAGCTTCTCACTAAGCTTGATGAAGTTGATAACTCTATAAAAGACGTGGACTACAGAGAAGCTAACGCAAGAGCCGGCTATGTGTACATAATCTCTAATATAGGCGCTTTTGGCGAAAACGTATATAAAATAGGTATGACAAGAAGACTTGATCCTATGGAAAGAGTAATCGAACTTGGTGATGCTTCCGTACCTTTCAATTTCGACGTTCATGCAATGATCTTCACCGAAGATGCACCTGCATTAGAAGCAGCATTGCACCGAGCATTTGAAAATAAAAAGCTTAATTTTGTTAATCAGCGCAGAGAATTTTTCAATGTTACTCTTGATGAGATCAAGAAAGTAATAAGAGATAATTTTGACAAAACCGTTGAATACGTCGATGTGCCGGCAGCTGAGCAATATAGAGTATCCTTGAAAATGAAGCAGGAACGACAAACAGTTAGCGTATAAACAAAAAACAACCCCTAAGAGCTGTTTCTACATATATTTAATTTAAAGGAGAAAATTATGTTACATTTAGACACATCTATTATTATCGCTTTAGTGGTGGCTGTCCCCGTTATCTGCCTTATTTGTCTTTATATATCACACAACACAGCTAACAAAAAAGTGAAGTTTGTTGCAAGCGTAATCACATGGGTTTTCGCACTTCTGATACTCAGCGTTCTTATGCTCAGCCTCGTTCCTATGCCTTACTCAATCTGCACCGTTGTTCTCGTTCTTGCGTTAGCGTTGCTATTCAAGGTAATTATACCTATAACACAAAAGGTTAACGGCAAAAAAGATGAGCAGACTCCCGATGAGCCTGCAAAGAACGATGATAGCATTGAACAGCTTGAAAAGCTCGCTGAATTAAAGGACAAGGGCATTATATCAGAAGAAGAATTTGAACAGAAAAAGGCGGATCTGCTTGCAAAGATATAAATACTCCGGCCCAGTGAATTTATTTTACTTGCTCTTGCAGCGAAAGGAGATAAGCGTATATTTGATTTTATTATGACAAATGGTATCGTCAGATTCTTTATAGATTTAATTGGTGTAGTTGGTTTTATTATCACGGTCGTTACTATGGTAAGGACCTCAAAGATACAAAAAGCTATTAGTTCAGCTAAAGAAAAAGAAAACTTTAGATTGCAGGCCAATTCATATAAAATCAACTTAAATCGTGCGGTTTCTGAATTTGCCAAAAACCCTAAGAAAACAAATGCTAATATTATTAAACAAATAAATTTTGATTTAAGTTCGATGAAAAGAACATCAAATATTTTTACCGATAAAGAACTTGACATCATTACTAAACTCAGTAATGATGTCAATGAGTTATATAAAGCGATAATTGCTCAAAGAGAAATTGACGTTGAGGCGGTAGCCTCAATCGCATTACAAATTTTTGAAGTTAATTCTATTATCGACAAGGTACTGCAGTAAAACGATGTGGAGGAAAATTAAATGGTGACTTATAGAAATTCAGATATATTTCTCGATAAGCTGATCTTAAAAACTAAGCGTAAAGAAATAGATTGGCGACAGATGCCAAGCTTGGCAAATATGCACATACATTCTATGCCGTTGAAACAAAGGATTGACTTTTTTAGCACACTGGAAAATACTTCGTATCTTCCCGAACGTTCATTTTATACAGAAAACGAAAAAGGAATATTTGTTTTGCTTTCATACAGAAATAAAATGGACGAAATCGTAACTGAGGTTATCGCCATTTCGCATAAAATGGGACAAGATTATTTTCCTACACCCATGCCGGATTTTTCATATATATTACACAATGAAAAAATTGATCGGCTTATTCTGTGTATTCAATTTGAGCTCGGTAGCGTCGATGAAGATACAAAAAATATAGACGAATTATTAAACTTAATGATAGAATAACTTTAGTTGTTGAGAATAGCAATCAGTTCTTCAAAAGTTAAAATGTCGCTATCGTTATCGCATCCGTTAGGGCACATAAAATAAATATAGGGATTACCTCTCTCATATTTTATCTTTAGCCTTTCACCACATTTTTTACAATAGAAAGCAGAAAAATCACTGTTGCTTTTTGATTTTTCTAATGAATTTAACCGCTGAAATATTTGCTGAAAGCTGTTTTTGATTTCTTCTTCGCTTATCATTTTAACACCTCGCATTACAGTATTATACTTTGAATGATACGCTTTTATTCCTAACAAAAAGTGCTTTATCTTGTTAGATAAAGCACTTTTAGAATCTCTTTCTACTCCTGGCAGACGAGCTTATCGCATAACTATAAATGCGACCCTAACTGGCAGGTGGGAAATTTCATTCCTTTAATGGTTATTATAGCATAAAACCGAAAAATGTCAATTGTTTTAATTGAAAAAGCGCATAAAACAAAAGCGGAAGCCCTAAAGACTTCCGCTCTATGCAAAGGAGTGCTAATTTTTTGGCTCGGTTTCTTTGCATTTAAGGTCTTCTATGTAGTTTTCAAGCACTTTGAGGCTGACAACATCTAAAGTCTTGACAAGCTCATAGAAGCGTTTTAGTAACGCCTCTCGCTCCGAAAGGTCCATAATCACACCACCTTCAAGTTTGATGTTAACACAAAACTTGAAAAATAGGAGCATTTTGTTATTTTATATCGAAATGCGTTATATTGGAGTGATTAAATGTACAACGAGAAAACGGAAAAATCTTTGTTCTGCGGTACATTTGCCGCTGAACAGCAGAAAGTACAACATAAAATTTTGACTTCCGAATATACCTATTTTAATCGGAGGAAAAAATGGAACAGTATTGCTTATATCTGCGAAAATCAAGATCAGATGTCGAAGCCGAAAATCACGGAGAAGAGGAAACGCTCGCAAGGCACGAAAAAATCTTGCTCGAGCTTGCGAAAAGAAGAGAGTACAACGTCACTCAGATATACCGTGAAGTCGTTTCTGGTGAAACGATTGCCGCTCGCCCTGTCATGCAACAGTTGCTATCAGAGGTCGAGCACGGTCTATGGAGTGGCGTTTTAGTCGTTGAAGTAGAACGTCTTGCTCGTGGCGATACGATAGATCAGGGTATCGTTGCGCAAACGTTTAAGTACAGCGATACGCAAATAATTACGCCGATGAAGACGTACAATCCAAATAACGAATTTGACGAGGAGTATTTCGAGTTCGGCTTGTTTATGAGCCGACGAGAATACAAGACTATCAACCGCCGTCTTCAGCGTGGCAGGCTTTCTTCTGTAAAAGAGGGCAAATATGTAAATAGTATAGCGCCTTATGGGTACGAAAGAGTCAAAATAAAGGGCGAAAAAGGGTTTACGTTAGCACCAGACCCTAACGAAGCCAATGTGATAAAAATGATTTTTGAGCTATATACAAGAGGAGAACTGCAACCCGACGGCACATACAAAAGATTAGGTGTATCTTTGCTTGCCGGAAAACTAAACAGCATGAAAATACCTGCAAGAAAGTCAGAATATTGGGTACCTGCAAGCATAAAAGATATGTTGCGCAACCCCGTGTATGCCGGAAAAATACGGTGGAATTGCCGAGCAGTAATAAAAAAAATGAAAAGCGGAAACATCAACATTTCACGCCCACGCTCCGAAGAAAGCGACTGCATAATCGTAAAAGGCCTGCACCCTGCACTCGTTACACAAGAAACATTTGATTTAGCACAAGAATACCTTGCCAAAAATCCACCCCGTCCAACCAAAAGAAATGCTCCTACTAAAAATCCTCTTTCAGGCGTAGTCGTCTGTGCTTTCTGTGGCAGACGACTTGTGCGCAGACCTTACACATCAGCAACTCCCCCCACATTGATGTGTACTGTTCCTCAGTGCCCAAATATTAGCTCGTTTTTGCACCTCGTCGAAGAGCGAATACTCAAAGCTCTTGAAGAATGGCTGAGAAATTATAAGTTGCAGTGGAACTTGTCAGACAAATCCTCGGAGCTGATATCCGAAGCCGAAATATTAAGGCAGTCACTAAAGGATATCAACTTGCAAATAACCAAACTTAACAAGCAAATGATAAAAGCTCACGAACTGCTTGAGCAGGATATATATACAACAGACGTATTCCTCGAACGCTCACGAGCAATTACCGAAAAGCAAAATCAGTTGTCAAGCGATAGAGCAGAAATTGAAAAGCAGCTCGGCATTGAGTCAACTCGTGAAAAAAGCACAAAAGAAATAATTCCGAAAGTAGAAAAGCTACTTGACGTATACTACGACTTGCCGACAGCACAAGAAAAAAATGATATGCTTAAAGAAGTGCTTGAAAAAGTCGTTTACAAAAAAACGCAGAACACCCGCTGGAGCGGTTCACCCGATGATTTTGAGATAACTATATATCCGAAACTGCCGAAATCATAAAAATATGCGAAATTTCTGCCACATATTAGTTAGTCATTGACATCATGGTGGTACTAATTCTTCCGTACCACCCTCCTCCCCGAAATGATCCCTACCGTCTGAAAATTTCTCCGAAAGCCGCCTTATAGCTCTCCCCTCTGCCGCTCACCGTAAACCTCGCCGCAAAACCTTTTTCCACGCCCTTGAAATAAACAGCCAGCTCCTTATGAGAATACTCGACCCTTTCCACTGCCCGCCATACGCATTCATCATCAAACCGCAAGATCTCACCGATTTTCCTGGCTATGCATTTACTGCTTTGTTCTGCGGCATCTCCCATATCTGCTTTTCTGTCAAGCTCTTTCAGCTTACTGTCATAATACTGCTTTTGTTCCGCCAGCTCCTCCTTTGTGATAAGCCCGTCAAGTACCATATCAACAAGTCGCCGCTTCTTCTCCCGTATAATATCCTTCTGCCTTTGAAGCGCCGCCTTATCCGTTATTTGCATCGGCAAGCTTTTCATTACCCTGTCCGTGATAGCCGCCTTATTTGTCACAATGCCGTCAAGCATATACTTTATCCCCGCCGTCAGCACCTTCACATTGAGCGTGTCATTGTCACACCCGTTACCTTTTATCCTGCCGGCACACCTGAGAGCTTTATATATGCCCTCATTCAGCTTTTTCACCCTCGACACCATAACACAGCCGCATAATGCACAGTGTACCTTGCCGCTGTATGGATAGCGATCGCTGTTACGACTTGTTTCTGTCGGAGTGCGGCGGGAGATTTCAAGCTGAGTCATATCCCATAGCTCACGGCTGATTATCGGCTCATGGTGACATCTCAGATATATCCTGCCGCCCCTGTTGAGCTTTTTCTTATGCGTAAGATAATCCGGCGTACAGCTCTTTTTCTGTTCGAGATCGCCGACATATTTTTCATTGCGGAGTATCCTGCGTATATACGATGCGCTCCAACTGCCTGCGCAAGGCGCAGGTACTTTTTCCGAGTTAAGCTCTTTCGCTATTGTGCCTGCTCCTTTTAAAAGAAGCGTATATTCGTTGAATATCCTTTGCACGATGCTCGCACCCTGTTTTTCTATGCTTATCTTTCCTCCGCTGACATCATACCCCAGACAATTCCTGCCGAATACGACCCCCTGCTCCATTTTTCTCGCCTGTCCCCACCGTACCCTCTCGGATATTTTGCGGCTTTCTTCCTGTGCGATGGTTGCCATGATCGAAAGCCTTAGTTCTCCGTCACTCTCCCGCGTATCTATATTATCGTTTATAAATATTACCCCGACACCCGTTTGCTTAAGCTCCCTTGTGATCTTGAGCGTATCCACCGTGTTTCTCGCAAAACGGCTGACCTCCTTAGTAAGTATGATATCGATCTCTCCCTTACGGGCAAGCTTCAGCATCTTGTTGAAGCCATCCCTGTGCATTGTCGTAGTCCCGCTTGTCCCCTCGTCATAAAACACCCCGACAAGCTCCATATTGTCCGACCTTATTATATATTGCTCAAAGTAAAGCCTTTGCGAAGACAATGATCCCGCCTGCTCCGCCCTGTCCGTAGATACACGGCAATAAGCCGCCGCTCTAAGCTTCTTCACAGCACTGCGGCAACGTATCAATATGACCCTCGTCATACAGTTGCTCGATTATGATACGGCATATCGTCTGTTCTATTGTTTTCTCTTCCTCTTTTGTTATTGTCATAAAATCACCTCGGCATAAATTATTCATATGCGGTTTGTACATATTCCTGTTGATTTTTTTGCAGTTCGGTGATATAATTAAACAGGAATATTTTGGAGAAGGTGTTACAATGCAGAAGAAAGCCGTCAAGGACAATGCCCGTAAGAACATTATACTCAAAGCCGCATCAAAGCGCTTTATATCCGATGGATTTGAGGGGACATCGATCCGCAGTATAATGGAAGAGGCAAGTGCCGAGGTAGGTCTGTTCTACTACTATTTCAAGTCTAAGGACGATATATACAGCGCCTTTATAGAAGATCTGTTCACCGGCTATAAGCAAAGGATCGCTGCATTGACCGAAAACACCGTAAGAGCACCTTATACCGCACTGACCGGCGTTTTCGGATTATTTGCGGATGAAGCTCGCAGATTCAGAACAGAATATATGGGCAAGATGCACGAAAGCACATTGCGTGATATCCGCGACCGTTCGCTTGAAATATCCGTTCCGTATATAAAGCGTATATTGGAATTGCTTATAAGCTACGGCGCAAAGCCGCTCATAAAAACCGATGAATTGGCTGTGATAATGACATACGGCATAGGCAATCTGTTTTTACGGGACGAAAAGAGTCGGCTCGCAGGAACTCACTCCGAAAGTATGAAAACTACCGCTCTTTTATTCGGACTTGACCCTGTTGACGTATCGCTGTCACTTCCGCGTTTGCCTTATGCAAATGAAGCCGACAGCATTTTCGATCTTGCCGAGCATTGTAAAGAGTGTTTTGCAAACTACGACAGCGAACGTATGAAGCGGTTGATCAAAAAAAGGATTTCCCTCGGAGAAGTATATATCATTTCTCACAAAAGCATTACAGCAGGATTTGTAATGTTCTCAAAGAAAAACAAAACTCTCGATTTTATCGCCGTTCACCCCGACTACAGAAACATCGGTATCGCCTCCAGACTTATCGTCACCGCTATGGCACAGTATGACATCGGAGATGAGCTGTCTATAGTTACATTCGGAGAAGACCGCCCGCAGTCCGACGGCGCAAAACGCCTGTATAACAAATTCGGGTTTACAAATTTCAAAAATATTACGGTTCAGGGAGTACCCCTCACAAAGATCACAGCGGTTATCCCCGAAAAAGCATTGGTAACAGTCTGAACCAAAAAACAAACGTGCCTTGCAAGATATGCAACGCACGTTTTTATTTCACACTGTTTTCAATATTGTCAATAATATACCCATACCTCGGATACGATTTTCTTATCCGCTCTCTGCACCGTTCACAGAACTTTTCAAGCTGTTCCTTATCATCACGCATTTTCTGCTTTGCGCCCCACAGATGAGTATACTTGCTTTGCGGCAGGAAAAGCCTGTCCTTGTCAAGAAGCGTCGTATATTCAATACCGCATCTTTTTGCAAGCATCGGGAGCAATCTCTGTTCGGCAAAAACCATATATGTAAGATAATCTCCGCCGTACACTGCCGACTTCATAAATGCTATTGAGCGTGATGTGTAATACTGCTTGAAATCCTCATCGGGAATATACAAAAACGCCGTATTCAGCGGCAGTATACTATAATCAAGCCCCTCGTCAAGCACCTTGCCGCGTAGCCTGAACGTTGATACATCAGGGTACACAGACGGCATAAGCTCCTCCTCATGCGCCGCTATTATCTTATCCCCGAACGGCGGGTCTTCCCACACGATAAAATCCGTATCTATCATAGCGCACGGAGCGGAAAACTGCTGCAGCGCAATAAGCTTTCCCCCCGCCCAGAACATTACCGGATCGATCCCGTCAAGGTCATCGGGTATAACAATTCTTATATCACTCCATATATCGTTTATCCCAAGAGCCGAAAAAAGCTCCGCTCCTGCGCTGTCGGTTAGCATAGTTATGCTGTTGCCGTTTTTGCGCCATTGCAAAGCCGAAATTACCGCACAATATATGTCGGGAAGGCTCATACTGAGCTTTTTGCCCGGATTTTTGGCAAAAAAAGCCGCCGATGAAAAAGAATGAAATCCGTTCATATAAGATGTATCCCGTACCCATAGCGGTTGAGCGGTTCGGACGAAAAGAACAGCATCAGCGCCTGCGGTGTAAAGCTTCCTCCCTCGCACAGCTCATCATACGAAAAACTGCCCGGGATAAAGCTTGAAATGTCAAAGCTCCCGAAATTAAACGAGCCGAAGCTTGATATACCCGAGCCGTACTCGTACTCATATTCATACTGATGCCTGTGCATGAACGAGCCGAAAGAACCGAAAGAGCCTGCAAAAGACGAACCGGCATACGATCCCGCAAAAGAGCTGTCGGTTATTACAGGCACTCTGAAAGAGCCGTCAGCCGACAGAACGATCGTGCCCGCGTCACGCTTTAAAAACGGCGGAGTTACAGTCTGAAAGCGATAACCGCCGTACTCCCCGCTTATATTTTTGCTGTCGGTTTCTTCATCATTGCCTGTAAATATATCTTCAAGCGCCTTATCTATATCGCCGTTTTTGTCAATGTTATCGATTTTTGTTGCCTCAGCATCATAGCCGCCCATTCTGAGCCAGTCTGCAAGTCTGCCGCCTAGATAATAACCCTTAACATCGGTCATATTGAAATTGTCTTTAATGCCGTCAAGGTCTGATACCTTCACTCCGCCTATCCAAAGACAACAATTCTGCATAACATCAATCCTTTCGTAAGCACACATTGCAGATTTTAGCGGCGATGCATACTTTTTCTCACCATATCAAGCAGTACCGGAGCAACATTCAAGGAAGGCTCGGCGAGCACCGCCTCATACAGCGAATTTATAACAGCCTTTGCCTGCGCCTTGTTCGCCGCAAGCCTGTGCATAATAAGATCATTTTCCTTTATGGCAAGCTGAGCTGCACTGTAGCACTCTCCCGATGCGATTATATCGTCAAGCATTGTCACTTCCCTACGATATGCGGCGATCTGCCCTTCATGTACCGTAGGATTTGCCGTATCGTCCGCTATCCGCAGTTTGAGAAGCTTTTTAAGCTCATCATGCGAATAGTCGCAAAGCAGACGCTTCAGCGCCACTCTGTCCTCGGTAAATGCCGTATCGTGCGCCTCTATCAGCATATCCGTATCACTGCGAAGCTTAAGCTCCGCCCTGTATTTTTCAAAGAAATTCGCCGCTATTATCCTTCCGAGCTCCGCGTGCCCGTAGAAATAGGTGTTGCCGTGCGAGTCGCGGCATCTGCAATCAGGAAGTCCCGCGTTATGGAACAGTGCGGCATATCTGATGTCTGCCTGCGGAGATGCGAACTCAACGCATTTTGAAATATGCTCCCACAGCGTACAGTCATGATATCTGTCCTTATACCTCTGCGCTTTCAGAAGCTCCGGCGCGATCGCCGCAAACACCTCAGGAAAGCGCGTCATAACGACAGATATATTCCTTGTAAGAAGCACCTTAGTAAAACGTCTGAACAGCTCTCTTCCGGGCATTGCACACAGAAGCCCCGTATTTGCCTTTATCGCGTCTGCCGTAACGCTGTCGATCTCATAATTCTCTCCGCCGAGCAGCTCGAGCGCCGTCAGTATATTGAACGGGTCTGTGACAAGACTTGACTTCGGCTCCAGCTTTAAAGTCAGCTCATTTTCATCAAGGTCATTTTCGTGCCACAGTACGACAGGATACTCGCCGACAGCTTTCAGTGTAATTATTCCGTCCTTGATGCATTGCATACCGTCAAACGGATCTCTGAAGCCTTTTCTCGGGTGATATGCTATAGCATTTGCCGAAAAGTCACGCCTTGCAAGGTCAAACAGATAGTTATCCGTACACACCGCCTTGCCGTCCTTAACTTCACTGCAATAGCTCGACACCTGTATAACAAGACCGACCGATGAAACCATAACACTGCTCATGTCCTCATTCTGCGAAACGATCCTCATATCGCTGAACACATACAGCATCTCTTCAAAGTCGGCTGTCGTGATTATATCATAGTCCATAGGCGAGCCGCCCCTCAGCAATTCGGCTACACACTGTCCGACAAAATATGCCTTGTTTCCAGCTCGTTCAAGCACTCTAAGAACCTGCAAAGCCTGTTCGGGTATATTCAGCGTCTGACTTTTAACAGCCAAGTACAGTCACCTCTCGTTTATTTCTGCTTGTAGCCCCAGCCGTCAACACCGCTCTTTCTCAGCGCCGTGAACATTCTCAGCTTGAAGCCTTTATCCTTTCGTTCCATATCGGCAAGGAACTCTTTTGTCTGTTGCCTTGTCGTAGTCTTATCCGCAGGACAAACCGACTTTACGACCTCAAGGCTGTTGCGGTTGCAGGCGGATATCACCTGCGACTCGGGCGCAAGCACAAGCGGACGTATTACCGTTATATCCTTGCGGTCAAGGTGTGTTTTCGGCGAAAAGCAACCTATCCGCCCCTCTTTAAACAAATTCATTATAAATGTTTCGATAACATCGTCATTATGATGACCGAGTGCCAGCTTGTTGCACCCTGCCGCCTTTGCCGCATCGTGAAGCGCGCCTCTTCTCATATTTGCACACAGCGAGCACGGATTAGGCTCTTTTCTGACATCGAACACTATCTCGCCTATCTGCGTATGCACAAGGCTGAAAGGCACGTCCAGCTTTTCACAAAGCCTTGCCACCGCCTCATAGTTATTCGGCACGCCGTTAAATCCCGGGTCGATCGTAACAGCGACTATATCATAGTCAAACTCGGCAAAGCGCCTCATAAGAGCAAGACCGGACAACAACACAAGGCTGTCCTTGCCGCCGGATATCCCGACAGCTATCTTATCGCCATTTTCTATCAGGTCAAACTCCTGTACGGCTTTTCTGATATATCCGAGTATCTTCTGCATTACTTTTTATCCTTCTTGTTCTTGCCGAACCTGAAATAATTTTCACGGTACTTTATCGGTATGTTCAGCTTTCTGCTGAGCACCATCACCGTTGCGTCTGCCGCTATCGTCAGCGCAATGAAGATTATACACACGACATAAGCCGTATCATTCTTCATTGCCATTCCTACACCACCCGCGGCAGCCGCGATCAGCGCGAACAAAAAGCGCGTCTTTTTGAATATTCCCAGAGCAAGCTCCAAAATGTTCCTCCTTCATAAGCCCGCATACAAAGTCCTGACAGGCTTCATACCGCGATTTTTTAATCCTCGCCGAGCTTCAGTGCCTTGTTGATGTTTATCTTGCGTATGATAGCGCCGAGTATTGCAAAGCCGCCGAGAAGCATTACGGCTATCAGCACATACATCTTTATGTAGTCTGCCTGCATTGCCGCTACTCTGTATGGAGGAATCTGCTCATTTACATTGTACATATACTGGAACAGCGGAACAAACAGGTCGCTTGTAACGCCGCCTATGATAAATGCGAATATTATCGAAACACCCGATACAAGCAGCTGCTCATATCCCAGTATTCCTATTATCTCGCCGAAAGAAACACCCATAGCCCTTAAAATACCGAATTGCAGCGTTCTGCCCTTTATCGACAGTATCCAGTAGATAAGGAAGCCGATTATAGTCATTACCATTATGATTATAAATCCGAGCGTCAGCGCACCGTTCATGCCCTGGAGTGACGGATCGGTCTTTTCGCTTATCAGCATCTGTGAGCTGTCCTTTATGCTCTCAAGCGGGAGCATAGCGTCCTCAATGCTCTTGTACAGTGCTTCGCTTGTAGCGCCGTCCGACATCTTGAGCCATATCTGATACGGCTCAAGCTCTGTTCTTGCTCTTACATAGTTGTAGTTCATGACCGCAAAGTCACATTTATTAGGGTTAAGACCGGGCCAATAATCTACTATCGCCATTACCGTTGTATCAAGGCTGTCGTTTCCGCCCCATTTGAGCGATATTACGTCACCCTGCGATACATTGGCTTTTTCCGCAAGTCCTCTTGAAATTATTACACCAGAACGGCTCTCGACAAGAGCGTTGCAGTAGTTCCACCAGTGTATCGGAAGCAGGTCGTTCCTGAACCATGCAGTCTGTGCGAATTTGTCAGGCTCTATCGCCATAAGTGTAAGATCCGCAACATTCTTGTTTGCGATCCTCAGCTTCACGTTGTCGTTTACAAGCACTCTTGTAGCGATATCCACGCCGTCAAGCGCCTCATAACGAGAGAAATCGGTTTCGACATAACTGCTCGATCCGCCCTCCTCCGAGGTCGACAGCGCATATTCGGTCAGCACAACGTCAGCACCGTTTTCATAATAGATTCTGTCACTGATATTGTTGTTTATAGCTCTTGCCGTGTTCGCCGAGAACAGACCGAATGAGAACGTCATTACAAGGAACAGCATAAGAAAACGCTCCTTGCCGCCCTGTGAACGACAAACAGTAGTAATAGCCATATACTGCGACGGTGTCCAGAACGGGCGCAGTACATAATAAACAAGCCTTAAAAGATACGGATAAATTCTGATAAACAGAAGTCCGAAGCCCAGTATCATAAGCGTTGAGAATATGAAGAGCAGCGGATCAAGCTCGCCTGTCGCCTCAAATGTTCCCTCCGCTATCGAATTTGTGATATTAGTTGTGTAGAAGTAAAGGAATCCGAACGCCACAGCAAGAAGCACAATATCGACGCCGCACTTTTCCCACAGCGACATCTTCACGACCTTTGTCCTGCTCTGCTTGTACTGTACTATAGTAAGCTTTGACGCGGGAATGATCGGTATCATCGTAGTAAGGAAGAATACCACTACCGCAAGAAGCGCATACAGTACGCTGATGCCGGTTATCTTTGCGGCAATTCCGGTACGGTTTACAAACTCCAGAAATCCGTTCGATACACCGAGGAACTGACACAGTACCAGTCCGATAAACGGTGCGACCACAAGCGTTACAATACCGAGTATGCCCGACTCTGCGGCATACATACCGAATATCTGCCACGAGCTTGCGCCACGGCTCTTGAACACTGCGATCTCGTTGCGCTCTCTGTCAACGTTCAGCTGAGATACCATGAACAGATAGAATGCCAGCATTACCATTGCAGGTATCTGGAGTATCCACAATATACGGGTGAGCTTTTCCGCACGCTCGGTATAGTTGCCGATTATATCCGCAACGTTGAATTCGTGTGCATATCCTGCCTCTTTATAGAACGCATCGTCCTTTTCAAGCTCCGCCGTAACAGCCGCTATCCTGTTCATATCAAGAGTATGGTAGTCGAGCGAATATCTTCTTGCAATGTTTACCGCATTGAATCTGCCTGCGGGCATAAGGTCGTTTCTGACCATATCATAGTCAATGAATATCGCGTTGAGATAGCTGTCGAGCGTTTCTGCCCAGTAGCTGTCGTTGTCGGTTTTCTGCTCATATACGCCGGTTATCTTGACATAATAAGGCTCAACACCTGCCGCAAGCGAAACTATCTTATATGTATTGCCCATATTTATGCCGAGCGTTTTGAGTGCGTCCTCTGAAGCAAGTCCCTCGTATACGCCGTCAACAGAGGTCTTTGAGGGCAGCTCGCCTCTGACGAGCTTCATATGGTCAAGACTGTCGGTCATTCCTATAAGCTTCAGCCTTGTAGACAGTTCCGAACCGTTACGCTCGCCGTTTACGATATAAAGGCAATCGTCAATAAGCGTTGTCTTGCTGTTCTCCGAGGCGATTCCTATAGCATTTATCCTTGAATCCGACTTTGATACAACATCGTCTATCGTTGCCTGCTGAGTATTCGTATCTGTCGTTATCTGAAGCGTCTTGGTAACGGAATACAGACCGGGATACTTATTGTTGTCGATCTGATACTGTTCCATATCCTTTATCAGCATACGCTGCAAGGACGCGTCCATATATATCGGGATAGTGCTCATCATGCCCGCCGCAAGCAAAAATCCTATAAACAGGCATAGTACCATCCATTTTGTATTGCGCATCTTGCGCCACAGTAAAGTAAACATCTGTTTTATTCCTTCCTTAAGGTAAGTGTCGGTGAATACACCGTATTACTTTACAACGACCTCGTCACCCTCGGAAAGTCCCGATGTTATCTGGATCTCCGTAGCGTTGCTTATTCCGGTCTCAACGTCGACCTCTTTCTTGACACCGTCCTTGTACACCTGCACATAGTTCTTGCCCGAAAGGGTCTTTACAAGATATTTCGGTATAACTATCGCATTCTCCGCCTGCTCCTTAATGTAGCTTATATCAGCCACCGTGCCTACCTTTGTAAAGCTCGGAACAGTGCCCTTGAACTCAGCGTATATAGACGATGTATCCTCATCGCCCTGCTCCTTTGCTTCTGTCGGTGTCTTTACTATAGTGCCCTTGTAGTCTTCGTTCTCGATCGTTATCGTAACTTCCTGACCCTTTGTGAATTTTTTATCGTCGCTGACAGCTGCCTTTATATATATCTTGTCCGGATCGATTATAGTAGCTATCACCTTGTACGACTGTACCTTCGTACCTGCATTCAAACGCTCCGCAAAGCTCACAAGTCCGTCACACGGTGCATAAAGCTTAGAACCGTCATATTCGTTCTGATACTGTGCAAGCGTATTCTTCTCGATCTCAAGCTGTAATCTGTCGTTTTCCGCACCGCTGGAATTATATGTATTCTGCGCCTGCTGTACCTTTAGCTCCTGTGTGCGTATCTCATATTCAAGGTCGCCTGTGTTATACTCGGCGATAAGATCGCCTTTCTTTACGGTGTCACCGGCTCTGACATATATTGTCTTTAAAGTGCCGTCACGCTCCGTAAAAGAGCAGTCCTGCTGCACCTCCGACACACAATAGCCGGTGGCGCTTGCCTTATTGACAATTGTTTTCTTCACTGCCTTGTAGGTAGAATATGTAACATCTTCTACTTTGAGCACAGGAGGATCAAGCAGCTTTTCCTCCTCAGGGAAAAAGTAGCAGCCTGAAGCGGATGCTGCCATGGCACATATCACGGCAACCGCCGTAACACGTATAAGAGTCTTTTTCATTTTTACTTTCCTTTCCTTAAGATCAAGGGATTTGCATCTTTTAACTTATATAGAAAATCAAGGATCTTGCCGTCCTTATATGGTCAAATCTTAAAAAAGACTATAGCGATGCTTATTTTAATTTTAGCATTTTTCACATAAATTTTCTATACTTTTTCAAAATTAAACGATATGCACAAAACCGAAAAAGGTTATTTGTTTATTTTGTACACCGCAAAGCCCGCTCAAAAAAACGAAAAACACTTGAAAAAGCAAATCGGATTTAGTATAATAGTGAGTAGTGTTTATTTTTCAAATTGACATATAAAATCAATACGGCGGGCTTTTAAAGCTCAGGGAAGGGACAAAATAATGGCTACAAAGTACGTATTCGTCACCGGCGGTGTTGTGTCGGGACTCGGAAAAGGAATAACAGCGGCTTCTCTCGGAAGACTGCTCAAGATGAGGGGCTACAAGGTAACTATCCAGAAGTTCGACCCCTATATAAACGTTGACCCGGGCACGATGAGCCCCTATCAGCACGGCGAAGTTTTCGTGACAGACGACGGCGCAGAAACAGACCTTGACCTCGGTCACTATGAGCGTTTCATTGATGAGAACCTCTCAAAGTACAGCAACGTCACAACAGGTAAGATATACTGGACAGTTCTTAATAAAGAGCGCCGCGGAGATTACCTCGGCGGTACGGTACAGGTTATCCCCCACATAACAAACGAAATAAAGTCAAGGATTTACAGAGTTGCAAACTCAGCTGAAACGACCGCTGACGTTGTTATCACCGAGATCGGCGGTACAGTCGGCGATATTGAGAGCACTCCCTTCCTTGAGGCTATTCGTCAGGTAGTTTCCGATGTAGGAAGAGAAAACGTTGTTTATATACACGTTACACTGCTCCCTTTCATCACAGGAAGCAACGAGATGAAAACAAAGCCCACACAGCACAGCGTAAAAGAGCTCCTTTCCCTCGGTATCCAGCCCGATGTACTCGTTTGCAGAAGCGAGATGGATATTCCTCAGGATATGACAGAGAAGATCGCAAGCTTCTGCAATGTCCGCAAGCAGGACGTTATCCAGAACCTCACCGCGCCCTCTCTTTATGAAGTACCTCTTATGCTCGAAAAGGAGGGTCTTGCAAAGGTAGTCTGTGAACACCTCGGACTTGACCCCCGTGTTCCCGACCTCACCGAATGGGAAGAGATGGTAAAGCGCCAGTACAATGCTACAAAAAATACCGTTATCGGTCTTGTCGGCAAGTATGTTGCTCTGCCCGATGCCTATCTGTCGGTTATGGAATCTCTGCGCCACGCAGGTTTTGAAAACGAATCACACGTTGAGATAAAGCTTATAAATTCAGAAGAAGTAACCCCCGAAACAGCAGACGAGCTTCTGCACGACTGCGACGGCATTCTCGTTCCCGGCGGCTTCGGCGACAGAGGAATTGAGGGTAAGATCGAAGCAGTACGTTACGCAAGGGAACACAAAAAGCCCTATTTCGGACTTTGCCTCGGTATGCATATGGCTACCATCGAATTTGCACGTCACGTTGCAGGACTGACAGAAGCAAATTCAAGCGAATTTAAAGAGGGCGACCAGAACGTTATCGACCTTATGCCTGACCAGAAGGACGTTGATATGGGCGGCACAATGCGTCTTGGCTTATACCCCTGTAAGCTTGAACCAGGCACTATCTCGCGCGAGGTTTACGGCGATGAGCTCATCTACGAAAGACACCGCCACCGCTACGAGTTCAACAACGTATTCCGCAAGCAGCTGACAGAGAGCGGTCTTGTTATCGCAGGTCAGTCACCCGACGGAAAGCTTGTTGAGATAGTTGAGCTTCCAAAAGATGTTCACCCCTGGTTCGTGGCGGTTCAGTTCCACCCCGAGTTCAAGTCACGTCCCAACAGAGCACACCCCTTATTCAAGGACTTTATAAGAGCGTCGCTTGAACAGGCAAACAAGTAAAGAGATCCGAAATAACTGCCCGTGAAAGCGGGCGGTTATATTCATATTACGGGGAATTTTACATTCCTTTTACATTTAAAAATATAAGGCAAAAAAGCAAACGAGGTAATTATGACTGACATCAATGTATATGACAACCGAGAATTATCCTGGCTGAAATTTAACCGGCGCGTACTTGAAGAAGCGCAGGACGTAAGCGTCCCACTGTTTGAACGTATGAGATTTATCTCAATATTCACAAGCAACCTTGACGAATTTTTCATGGTGCGTGTCGGCTCACTCTACGACCAGGATCTGGTCGAGCCTAAAAAATGCGAAAACAAGACAGGTATGACCGCCGCAAGACAGCTCAGCGAAATAGCGCGCAGAGTAAGAGATCTGCTCTATATCAAGGACTGTGCGTTCAACGAGGTCATGTCAAAGATGAGCGAATATGCAGAACTGAAAAAGCCTGCCGATCTGAAAGGCGATGACAAGCTGTTTTTAAGGCTGTACTTTGAAAGAGAGATCTTCCCCCTGCTTTCACCGAGCATTATAGACAAGAACCACCCGTTTCCGTTCTTAAAAAACAGAGCAATATATATCGGTACTCTGCTCAAGAGCAAGAACGACGAGAAAAAGAAACAGCTTGTCGGCATAATGAGTGCCGAATGCGATAAAGATTTTCCCCGTGTTATCTTTCTGCCGGGCGAAAAGCTCCGCTATGTTCTCGCAGAGGACGTGATCCTGCACTATATAGATATGCTCTTCCCGAACTTCTACGTTGAAAACCGTTGCATAATGCGTGTAACAAGGAACGCCGACATCGATGCGAACGAAGCGCTCTATGACCACGATATGGATTTCAGAAACGTAATGGAAGAGCTGTGCCGCAAGAGGAAAAAGCTTATGCCGGTAAGGGCGGAGTTCTCATACGATGCATCCCCCGAGCTTGTAAAGCGTATGCTTGGATATCTTGAGCTTTCCGACAGCTTCTCTTATATGCAGAGCTGCCCGCTTGATTTTGGCTTTATGTCGGCACTGGAGGAAAAGCTTGAAAGCAGGAGCGAGCTGTTCTACTATCACGTTGCACCGCAGAACTCCATAATGGTAAATCCGTATGAAAGTATGTTCTCCCAGCTGTCGCGGCACGACATACTCCTGTCATACCCCTATAATAAATTCAAGAATTTTCTGCGTCTGCTTGAAGAAGCGGCAGACGACCCCTATGTTTCTTCTATAAAAATAACGCTTTACCGCGTCGCAAGAAACAGCGAGATAGTAAGCACTCTCATAAGAGCCGCCGAGAACGGCAAGCAGGTAATGGCGCTTGTTGAGCTTCGCGCAAGGTTTGACGAAGAGAACAACATCGGCTGGAGCAAGAAGATGGAAGAAGCCGGCGTAAAGATAATATACGGACTTGACGCTCTCAAAGTTCACTCTAAGCTCCTGCTCATCACCCGCCGTCAGGGAAGCAATATAAAATACTACACCCAGATAGGCACAGGAAACTACAACGAAAAGACCTCCCGCCTTTACACCGACCTTACCCTGATGACCTCGGACAAGGATATCGGTGCAGACGCAAGCACCGTGTTCAACGCCCTGTCGCTCGGCACGACAGTCGAAAGCAGCACCACCCTGCTTGTAGCCCCCAAGTGTCTTAAATCGCGCATCGTGGAGATGATAGACAACGAGATAACCTACGGCAATGACGGCTACATCGGACTTAAGATGAACTCGCTTACCGACAAGGATATAATAGACAAGCTTATAGAAGCAAGCTGCCGCGGCGTAAAGATCGAGCTTATAATAAGGGGCATCTGCTGCCTTATCGCAGGCGTACCGGGCTACACCGAAAACATATCGGTAATTTCGATAGTCGGACGTTTCCTTGAACACAGCCGTATCTACATTTTCGGCAAAGGTGAACGCAGAAAGGTATATATCTCATCTGCCGACTTTATGACCAGAAATACCGAGCGCCGTGTTGAAGTTGCCGTGCCGCTCAAAGACAAGATCATCGCCGACAAGGCAGTCGACATCTTTGACACAATGCTCAAGGACAACGTCAAAGCCCGTATACAGGGCAGCGACGGTATCTATCGTCATAAAAAGCCCATGCCCGGCGAAGAACATATCGAGGTACACAAGCTGTTCTACGCCCGCGCCTATGATGAAGCGGAGCAGGCTCAGAAGCTTTATAAAGAACCCCGCAGATCCCTCTTAGCAAAAATCAAAGCACATTTTGCAAAGTAAATATCCCGATAAAAAGCGGAGCAGGCTTCCCCCCTGCCCCGCTTATTTTCTTGCAATTTAACACTTGCCCCGCAAAATCCACCGCTGTCACTGTCAAAGCAACATACACCGGGCTCGCCCCTCCCGCCGCCACGATTATCTCCGTTTCCACAAACACCGCCAACCCCGTACTATCCCATACAACGCAAAACCGGGCAACGATTTTCCTATCGCTGCCCGGTCGTAATTATTGATTTTTGCTTTTAATCAGAGCGTTATTTTGCCGCAGTCTTTCCACTGACACTACCGTAATTGCCGTAAAGTGCAGTCTTACCACTCATATAGTAAGCCTTTACTCTGAATTTGTAAGTCGTGTTCTTAGCAAGTCCCGCTTTTCTGTAAGTATTAGTGCTGTTCTTAGTTATCTTAGCAACTCTTACCCACTTTCCGCCCTTGTACATTTCAACAATGTAGCCTTGCGCGGAAGCATTCTTAGCCCAGTTCACTCTGAGCGCGTCCTTAGCCTTACCGCCGATTTTAACGCCCTTAACAATCGAAGGATTTGTCCTTGCGGTTACAGTAGCGCTATAGTTACCATAAAGCGCAGTCTTACCGCTCATCTTATAAGCCCTAACTCTGAACTTATATACAGTCGAAACCTTAAGTCCTGCTTTTCTGAAAGTAGTCGTGCTGTTCTTGGTTATCTTTGCAACTCTTACCCACTTGTTGCCCTGATACATCTCAACAATATATCCGTCAGCGCTTGCATTCTTAGTCCAGTTTATTCTCAGCGCATCAGCCGCTCTGCCGCCAAGCTTAGCGCCTGTCATAACAGACGGATTTGTCCTTGCGGTTACAGTCGTGCTGTAGTTGCCATAAAGCGCCGTACTGCCGCTCATTTTGTACGCTCTAACTCTGAACTTATAAACTGTCGAAGCCTTAAGCCCCGCTTTTCTGAAAGTGGTTGTGCTATTGTTTGTTATCTTTGCAACACGCACCCACTTGTTGCCCTGATACATCTCAACAATGTAACCGTCAGCAGATGCATTCTTAGTCCAGTTTATTCTCAGCGCGTCTGCCGCTCTGCCGGTGAGCTTCACGCCTGTCATTACAGACGGATTTGTCCTTGCCGCTAACTCTGCACTGTAATCACTGTAAGCCGCTGTACTGCCGTACATCTTGTAAGCCTTAACTCTGAACTTATACACAGTAGAAGCCTTAAGTCTGCTTGCTCTATAGGTCGTTGTAGCATTGTTTGTTATCTTAGCCGCACGAGCCCACTTACCGTCCTTGTATATCTCAACAATGTAACCGTCTGCATTCGCATTCTTAGTCCAGTTGATACGCAGCGCGTCAGCCGCTCTGCCGGTGAGCTTAACGCCGGTCACCTTAGCAAGCGTGGGCAACTTGTCAAGAAGCACATAGTCAAAGTCGTTTTCTTTTGCATACTGTTCGCCAGCTGTACCGCTGTAGCAGTAGATTTTGAAGTTATCGATCTTTTTATACTCGTTATCATAATAGTAACCGAAAGCATTACTGCCTATACTTGTCACACTGTTCGGTATCGTTATACTTGTAAGGCTTGTGCAATCGTAGAAAGCAAACTCGCCTATACTCGTCACACTGTTCGGTATTGTTATACTTGTAAGGCTTTTACAACCGCTGAAAGCACTATCACCTATACTCGTCACACTGTTTGGTATCGTTATACTTTTAAGGCTTGTGCAACCGCTGAAAGCAAGCCAATCTATACTTGTCACACCGTTCGGTATCGTTATGCTTTTAAGGCTTGTGCAACCGCTGAAAGCAAACCAATCTATACTTGTCACACCGTTCGGTATCGTTATGCTCGTAAGGCTTGTGCAGCCGTAGAAAGCATAATAGCCTATACTCGTCACACCGTCCGGTATATTATAACTCTTATCTGTTTTTCCGGCAGGATAGCATCTCAACTCAGTTTTGTCCTTGTTAAATAAAACCCCATTCACAGATGTATAATATTCATTATCAGTTGCAATATCAATAGCTGTAAGGCTTGTGCAACCACTGAAAGCAAAATTATCAATATACGTCACACTGTTGGGTATCGTTATATTTGTAAGGCTCGTGCAATCATGGAAAGCACTCCAGCTTATCTCCGTCACGCTGTTCGGTATCGTATAACTTTTATCGACTTTTTCAGATGGGTAGCATATTAACTCAGTTTTATTCTTGTTAAATAAAACGCCATTCACAGATGTATAATTGTTGTTTCCAATTTCAACATCTATTGTTGTAAGGCTTGTACAACCGTTGAAAGCACTATAGCTTATACTCGTCACACCGTCCGGTATCTTTATACTTTTAAGGCTTGTGCAATTCCAGAAAGCACTATCACCTATACTCGTCACACTGTCCGGTATCGTTATGCTTGTAAGGCTTGTACAACCATAGAAAGTACTATCACCTATATACGTCACACTGTCCGGTATCGTTATGCTTGTAAGGCTTGAGCAATCCCCGAAAGCACTATCACCTATACTCGTCACACTGTCCGGTATCGTTATGCTTGTAAGGCTTGTGCAACCCCCGAAAGCACTATCACCTATACTCGTCACACTGTCCGGTATCGTTATGCTTGTAAGGCTTGTGCAACCCCCGAAAGCATATTCGCCTATACTCGTCACACTGTCCGGTATCGTTATACTTGTAAGGCTTGTAAAACCGCTGAAAACCCAAGCGCCTATACTCGTCACACTTTTCCCGTCAATTGTATCAGGGATAACCACCGTTTCCGCACTGCCGTAATAACCTGTGATATTCACCGTACCGTCATCAAGCACGTAGTACTCAAGGTCCCCATAAGTTTCCGCTCCCGCAATAACAGCTGAACTGTTACTGACAATTGGCAGATCATCACCAAGAGGTGTCACCACCGCTGTCAAAGCCATAGCTACTGCCACAAATCCTGTGGTTAATTTTTTAATCTTCATACTTTTACCTCTTTCTTTTTTAAAATATAAAAAGGCATACCCCACCCCACGCAGACTATGCCTTTATTACCATATTTGATTTTGCGCAGAGATATTGTGCATTACTTACAGAGGAGCTTTTATAGAGCCCCCCCCCGTTTACATAAATTGGCATTTGCTGTCTTGCACATATCTCTCACCCTTACATTTCTTACAGAAATATCTTTTTTCTTGCGATAGCATTAGTATATCATTATTGCTATAAACTTGTCAAGCAGTTTTGGTTATTAAATGCTACTTCAAGTACATTTGTTTAGCTTCACACAAAAGCTACTACAGCACTCCACCATTTCTGCCATCACCGCCAACCCCGCACTATCCCTCGCCCCGCACTATCCAAAAATCCAAATTCGCGCCATCGGCGCAACCACAATTATTCATTATTCATTATTCATTATTCATCATTCATTACACCACTTCCCACAAAAAAACGGAGCAGACTCTCGCCCGCTCCGCTTAATCTTATTCTGTTTATTGTTATATCCGCTTACTGCACAAGATCTCCGTAAACAACGCCAAGACCGACAGTACTCATATAAACTCTGCCGTATGTGTTCATATCGCCCGCAACGAAATATCCGTTACCCGGACCGCCGAACTGGTGCTGATCATCATTTACTCTGCTCCATGTCTTGCCCTCGTCCTCAGACCAGTAAAGACCTATCGGATCGTCATTTGTAGGCTTGCCCCATACGAATATGGTGTAAGGATCGCTGTCCGTCTTGCCCTTGCCAAGACCTACCGCCAGACAAGCGGCTAAAGAATCCATTCTTGTGAATGTCTTACCATAGTCGGTTGATACCTGAAGTCCCATTGAAGGATAGTACACAACGCCTTCCTTGCCGGGTGCAACCACAGGTCTTGCCGCATTGAATACGGAAAGCGTCATATTCTGTGTGAACGTCTTTCCGCCGTCCTCGCTGTAGAAGAACGCACCGCCGCTTGCGGCATATACATAGTCGGGGTTTACGGGGTCGCAGATTATCTTCTTTGCGCCTACTCCGCCCTCGCTCTTTGTCCATGTCTTGCCGAGATCATCGGAGTAATAGATACTGCTGTCGTTGCCGGGTGCCCAAAAGAATCTCTTTCCGTCAGCCGAAACGCCTACATAACCGCCGTATGCGACCTTCTTGCTTTCAAGAGGCGAGTACTTCACATTGTTCCATGTCTTGCCCGCGTCAGTGGTGTACCAGAAGCCGGGCTTTTCCTCATCGCCGCCGCACTTTACCCATGTGTCGGTAGCCTTTGCCGCTACCGCAAGACCCGTCATAGAGCCTGCCACACTGCTGTGCACTATTCCGTACTCCTCGGCTGTGTCCTGGGCAAAACCGTCATAGTCGCCTATAACGCTTACCAGCTTGCCGCCGGGAATGCTGATTATATCATAAGGTACTGTTTCTTCAATGCCCTTTGCAAAGAAGCTGAACTCCGGGCTTTCCTCCCAGATGTTATCGCAGGTGAATATACCGTTACCGGATACCACCATTACCTTGTTCGTGTTGTTGGGGTCGATAGCCATAGAACTGCACCAGTGCATAGATGCAGTCGAGATCCACTCTACTCCGCCGTCACTCATCTTCATCTTTTCGTTGAGAAGCGTCCAGTTCTTGCCGCCGTCCGTAGTAACATAGAATTCATCACCGAACTGACCGTTTGGCTGAGGAACATATATGTTCTCCGTGCAGGCAACCATTCTGTCGGGATTTGCAGGATCGATAACTATATCGCCATATGACTTCTTTACAGGTGTGATATCCGTAAATGTGTCGTTCGACATATCAAGCAGTTTTATGCCGCCGCTCGTTCTGTTGTTGTTCCACGGACCTTCCGCACTCGCATAGGTAACAGCTATCTTGCCGTCACCGTTATACTTCATTCTCTGCACAAAAAGACCCTTGGGCGCATCTGCTACAGGACTCCATGTAGCACCGCCGTCTGTAGACTTATAAAGGTTATCCTCCTGAGTTCTGGAGATAGCCGCATATATCGTAGCGCAGGCGCTGTCGTCACCCGACTTCGGATCGATTATGATACTGCATATGCCGTTGCCGTTTGATGTAGATGTCTTTGTGCCCATATCAAGCGCCGTGAACGTCTTGCCGCCGTCCGTAGACTTTATTATACCGCCCGTTCTGCCGCCGACATAAACAATGTCGCTGTTCTTGGGGTCGACCGCGATACGCTCGCCGTTACCTCTGCCCATGCCGTTTCCGTGAGCCTTTATCATCTCCGTAAGGTCGGTACGGTTCCATGTCTTGCCATAATCATCGGAGTATAACAGACAGGTAAGTCCGTTGCTGAAATATTCCGTTCCCGCAAGCATATATACCTTATTCGGATCCTTCTCTCCGAATGCCAGACCGTCTATGCCGAGAAGACCCCTGTCTTCCTCGCTGATATCATACGACATTGCCTCCCACTTCTGAGTATCCTTGTTGTAACGATATGCACCGCCTACATCTGTACGGGCATAATATAAGCCCTCCTCGCTCGTTGCGAATACACCGCTTACAAATCCGCCGCCGCCCATAGCGACCTGACTGAATGTAAACTGCGCCTGCGGCGTTCCCGAATTGCCGCCCGATGTTGTATTATCGCTTGTCACACTGCTGTCACCACTGCCCGATGAGGTCACGTCACCGCTTGACGATGTTCCCGAATTATCGTTTCCGTTACAGCCTGCGGCACATATTGCCGTTGCGACTGCAAGTATGACCGCTGTTATTTTTCTGTACTTCATTCCTTTTTCCTTTCTTATTAAAGCAGGCTTGCTTAATTTTCATGTAAACCTTTACACAAGTATTATGCACCATTTAAGTTAATTTTGCAAGACTTGTTCTGCTATTTTGTGAATATGTGATAAATTTCGACCGTTCCAATTGTTCATAATCACGGAATGCAAAATAAGAAAAATTTGGGCGTGACTTTTTCTCACATTTGTAGTATAATCGCTGTGTAATCGAATACAAAGTCCTGCAATGTTACATTATAACGCAGGCAAAAGGAAAGAAACATGAAAAAACGTATGATCTTGCTCGCCCTATGTGCGGCACTTATCACCTCTGCGTGCGGTTGCAGTGCGGAAAACGGCTCTCAACCGTCATCGGATACCTCTTCCTCTTCATCGGCTATATCCGAAGCCTCAACAGTCGAAAGCGACTCTTCCTCCGACAAGGAAAACAGCAACGCTTCCTCCGGCAATGAGGATATCAGCTCTTCGTCCGAAAGCGATAACAGCTCTTCCTCTTCTGCGGATAAAACCGACCGTGCCGAAAGCACATCGGATATCTCCGCCGTTACATCTACCGCCGCCTCGGAAAACTCCCCCGGTACAACCACTTCATCGTCAAGTATAAACACCTCGACAAATTCTTCCTCAACAACTGCGACCAATGCAACAAAACCTTCAACTTCAACAACAAAACCTTCAACTTCAACAGCAAAGCCTTCAACCTCCGCAACGAAGCCCGTATCAACCACGGTACATACCACTTCTCATACCACTTCTTCCAATAATCAACAGACAAGTGACAACTCGCCGCAGTCTTTTTCCAAGACCTATGAAGCAGAAAACAGCTCTTTTTCAAACGATATATCCGTCATCACAAGCGCAGGCGCTTCCGGCGGAAAAACTGTCGGCAAGTTTGAGAATGACCGCTCCTACTGCCAGATAAGCATTGATGTCCCGTCAGACGGCATATATGATATAGTTATCCGCTCAATGGGCATCGGCTCTCCAAAGGAGAACGACCTGTACGTTGACGGTAAAAAGGTCGGTTCATTCAGCAGCACCGCCGACAAGCTCACCGATTACGCCGTCAGCGCCGTAAGCCTCACCGCAGGCAGTCACAGACTACGTGTAACCAAGTCATGGGGCTGGATAGAGCTTGATAAAATAACAGTAAAGACGGGTGCAAAAATAAGCAACAGCACCTATAACGTCACATCATCTCTTGTCAACAAGAACTCCACCGCAAACACGAAGAAGCTGTACAGTTTCCTTAAGGACAGCTATGGAAAGTATGTAATCACAGGTCAGCAGTGTGACGGCGGAATAAACGGCAACGAATTCAAAGCGATAAAAAATCTTACCGGCGACTACCCTGCCCTGCTCGGACTTGATATGATGGACTACACTCCGTCAAGAACGGCACTCGGCACATCTTCATCAGCCGTTGACAAAGCCATAGAGTTCCACAAAAAAGGCGGAATCGTCACATTCTGCTGGCACTGGAACGCTCCGACCGAATACCTTAACAGCACCGCTAACAGCTCGGACGGCTGGTGGGGCGGTTTCTACACCAAGAACAGCAAGTTCGATATAGCAAAAGTAATGAACGGTCAGGACGCAAAAGGAAAGAAACTGCTTGACCGTGACATCAAGGAAATAGCTAAGCAGTTAAAGCGTCTTGAAAAAGCAGGCGTACCGGTTATATGGCGACCCCTGCACGAAGCTTCCGGCGGTTGGTTCTGGTGGGGCGCACAAGGTCCCGACGCTTACAAAAAGCTGTGGAAATACCTTTATAAAGAGCTGACAAATACATACGGCTGTAACAATCTTATCTGGGTCTATAACGGTCAGAGTGCCGACTGGTATCCGGGTGACGAATATGTTGATATTGTAGGCGAGGACATCTATCCCGGAAATCACGTTTACGATCCTCAGGTAAGCCGTTTCAAACAGGCGATAAACTACGGCAGTAAAACAAAGATAACGGCTCTCACCGAAAACGGCTGTATCTTTGATATAGATTCCGCCGTGAGCATAAACGCACTGTGGTGCTGGTTCATGACATGGGGTGACGAGTTTACCGTTAACGGCAGTAATTACAGTGAAAAATACACCGAAAAATCGGTCGTAAAGAAAATGTACGCAAGCAAATATTCATTAACTCTCGGATCGCTTCCGAAAATCTATTGACATAAGCTGAAAACGCTCCGACAGGCGAACACCTGTCGGAGCGTTTTTGTTACCGTTTTTAGCTTACGATATTTTTGATATAATTATCATACCATAAGCGAGCATATCTTGTTGCTGTACTCAACGGGATCTTCTATAGGCATACCCTCAACAAGAAGTGCCTGATCGTACAGGATCTCGCTGTATGTTTTCAGCTTGTCCTTATCGGTTTCATACAGCTTTTTCAGTGTTTCATAGATAGGATGCTCGGCGTTTATCTCCAGTACCTTTTCAGCCTTTGCGTCATGCTCTGCGGGCATCTGACTGAGCACCTTCTCCATCTCGATAGAAAGCAGTCCGTCACTTGTCAGGCATACGGCGTGTGACTTCAGTATCTTTGACAGCCTTACGTCCTTTACCTTGCCGCCGAGTGATTCCTTCATGAAAGCAAACATATCCTTGCTTTCCTCAGCCTTAGCCTTCATTTCTTCCTTTTCTTCGGGAGTTTCAAGGTCAAGGTCGCCTGCGGATACGGACTTGAACTGCTTTTCGTTGTAGTCTACCATCATCTGCAATGCGAACTCGTCAACGCTGTCTATAAGGTAAAGTATCTCATAGCCCTTATCCTTTACAAGCTCTGTCTGAGGGAGCTTGTCTATCTTGTCGACCGTTTCGCCGCTGGCAAAGTAGATGTACTTCTGATCTTCCTTCATTCTTGAAACGTACTCTTCAAGCGTAACAAGCTTCTTTTCGTTTGAAGAATAGAACAGCAGCAGATCCTTAAGCAGTTCCTTGCCTGCGCCGAAGCCGTTATATACGCCGAACTTTATCTGAAGTCCGAACACCTTCCAGAACTTCTCATATCTCTCACGGTCGTTGCGGAGCATCTTTGTAAGCTCGTTCTTGATAGAACGCTCAAGGCTCTTTTCGATTATCTTGAGCTGTCTGTCATGCTGTAGCATCTCACGCGAGATATTGAGCGACAGGTCGGCAGAGTCTACAAGACCCTTTACAAAGCTGAAATAATCGGGGAGCAGATCGGCGCACTTATCCATTATCAGAACGCCGTTAGAATAAAGCTGTAAGCCCTTTTCATAGTCCTTTGAATAGTAATCGAAAGGAGCTTTTGAGGGGATATACATCAGAGCGTTATATGTTGCCGTACCCTCTGTCTTTGTGTGGATATGAGCGATAGGATCGTCATAGTCGAAGAACTTTTCCTTGTAGAACTGATTGTAATCCTCGTCCTTAAGCTCTGACTTGTTCTTGTTCCAGATAGGTATCATGCTGTTGAGAGTTTCTATCTCGGTATGAGTTTCATACTCATTCTCAGTACCCTCTTTAAGGTGCTGATGGCTGACTTCCATTCTGATAGGATAACGGATATAGTCGGAATACTTCTTTACTATCATACGGAGCTTGTAGTCCTGAAGATACTCGTCATACTCCTCTTCTTCGGTGTTCTCCTTTATCTTAAGAGTTATCTTTGTGCCGACATCTTCCTTGTCGCACTCGGTAATTGAGTAACCGTCAACACCCTCCGAGAACCACTTGTATGCCTGCTCACTGCCGTAAGCCTTTGACTCTACCGTGACCTCGGACGCTACCATAAATGCCGAGTAAAAGCCGACACCGAACTGACCGATAACGTTTATATCATCCTTTTCCGTATCGGTGTTGTCATTCTTGAATTTGAACGAACCGCTGTTTGCAATAACACCGAGGTTGTTTTCAAGCTCATCCTTAGTCATACCGATACCGTTATCGGTAATTGTGATAAGACGGTTATCCTTGTCGACAGCAAGGTCGATACCGAGGTCTTTTCTCTCTATGCCGAGGTTTTCTGTAAGCGATTTGAAATACAGCTTATCAAGCGCATCACTCGCATTGGAAATAAGCTCACGCAGGAATATCTCCTTGTGCGTGTAGATCGAATTGATCATCATATCAAGCAAACGCTTTGATTCCGCCTTAAATGCCTTCTTTGCCATAATAATCATATCCTTTCTATGATTCCGCCGATTACCGGCGGGAGTGATCGTAATTTGCTCTGCCTGCACACTGCAAGCAGGTTTATTTTGCTTTTTAGCACTCTATGCGCCCGAGTGCTAAAATATATTATAGCACTGATTTTGTATTTGTCAAGGGGTAAATGTAATGTGGGTTGTATTTTTGTGGATAAAGGAAAGGGCGGCACTTGCCGCCCGCAAATTGACAAACAAATCCGTTATCAGATTATTATTGTGATATCAATCTACCGATACTGCTGTTTGCGGGACAGCACTTCTCGGGTTCGCTATTCCGTGCGATAACGTTGCTGCTATTATCGAGGGAGACAACCAAAGGGAACAGGATAAGGGACTTGCAGCCCCTAACCCTGTCCCTTAGGTTTTCTCCCTCGAGCTCCCTCTTTCCTTACCCACACCCATACCCCGCAAGGGTGTTGGCGATAAGACACACAAACGACTGAGTTTTAAAAGTTTGTATAAGCGGGTCGCTGACGCTCTCTTAGTCCCATTTTAGTACAGATATCTCAGGATAGTAGCGTTCTTTTTTGATAGTCGGTGACAGTGCAGTTGCACTGATATACTCACGAAATTATTAACGCCTTGTCTGCATTAAAACTGTTTTCAGCGGTGTTGGCTGTATGTTTCATCATTCTGCCTTAGCGAAAATGAACAGACATAATATTTATCTCCGGATAAATCTGCGCATCTACGAAACAATTACTACACCGTAATGATCCCGTTTTTCACACACGTTTCAAGCATAAGGCGCTTTGTCTGCCCGCTTGCTTCAAAGTACACCGTGCCTATGCCGAGCTTGTCTATACTTCTGATAACGCCGTTACCGAAAACGCCGTGATACAGCTTATCTCCCTCTTTTGGCATAACTATCCGCTTTGACGGCACTATATCTGCTTTTGCGCTGTCATTGGTGTTCAGCTTGTCAAGCTCCTCCTTAGTAATATAGTGTGCGGTCCTGTCGCGGTCTTTCAGCATTTCTTCAAGTGTCTTAAGCTCGCTCTTTCCGCTTGCATACCTTATATACAGCTTATCGTTGCAGTAAGCCGTAACCACGCCCTTGCCGTTTTCGCGGTCGCAGTATTCGCGCCCGAGCATATCCCTTGCAAACATCGAAAAGAAAATGTCATTGCTGTCGGTGTACTCGATCGGGATATCGCGGTCGACCTCGCTTACAAATTCCGAGCTTTCACCTGTGCATGAAAAAAGATACAGCTCCTTTTTGGCTCTTGTCATAGCGACATAGAACAGTCTGCGTTCTTCCTCATACTGCTTTACATCTTCCTTATCATCAAGCTTGTCCGATGTAATTGACGGCAGTACATTATCGATCACATCAAGCAGATAAACACGGTCGTATTCAAGGCCCTTGCTTGAATGTATCGTTGACATCGTGAAAAGGCTGTCGGGGTCATCAGTATGTGTTGCCATTATCTCACTCAGCTCACCGAGTCGTGCTGTCAATTGCTCACCGTTGCTCACATTTCTTGCGAGTAAGCGCAGTATGTCGTACTTTCCTCCGTCAAGATTATTCTTGTGAACATAGTCGCTGTACTGCATTGTGCGCCATATGATGCTGAGTGTTTCCGATGCTCCCGCACTGTGCGCCTGAGCGGCATATTCCGCCATACGCATGATATTCTTACGCGAGCTTTCCGTCAGCTCTATTCCGCCGCCGACCGTGGGTTCACCCGGACCAAGCAGTGCATCGGTTATAGGTATATGCCTTGCCGCGCTTATACGGCAGGCTGTCTGTGCCGCCTGCTTGTTTATATACAGACCGATTTTATAGTATATCCGCATAAACTCATCAACGTTATATGGATCATTTATAAAGTTTATGATCGATACGATATCCGTTACGGGCTTACTTGTAAAGAATGTCTTTTCGCCGCCCTTAAGTCTGTAGCCTATACCGCTTCGTTCCAGCATATCGACAAGCGCCACCGCGCTGTCGTTGTTGCGGAACAGTGCCGCTGTCTGCATTTCATTTCTTTTTGCGATGCCGCACAGGAAGTCATACTGTGTAGCTCTGCCGCGGCAATGTACCGTTCTGACCGGCATTCCCGCTTCGTTCACAGCGCAGATAGTCTTGTCACGGCGGAAGCGGTTGCGGCTGACAAACGCGTTTGCCGCACCGATTATCTCGGGCGTTGAGCGGAAATTCCGCTCCATAAACAGCACCGAGGCGTTCTCATAGGTCTTTTCAAAGTCGGTCAGCGCATCGGGATAAGCCCCTCTGAACGCATATATACTCTGATCCTCATCACCGACCATAAATATGTTGCCGCTGCCCTTTGCGAGCACTCTTATTATCTCGTGTTGGATCTTTGATGTATCCTGTGCTTCATCAACACATATATAGTGAAAATGTCCGTGATAATAATCCAGTATATCGGGGCACTTTGTAAGTATATCGAGCGCTGTCACCATCTGGTCGTCATAATCCATAAGCCCTCTGACAGCAAGCTCACTGCAATACTTTTTATAAATCTTAAGTGTATCGGCAACGCCGCAGTCAAGCTCCGATATCTGCTCGTCTGTCAGCATCATATTCTTTGCATATGTGATCATCGCGCCGACATCGTTTATAGCGGACGGATCGGCAAATTCTCCGGTGATATCCTTGTATATATCCGATATCAGCCGCTTGCGGTCGCCCTCACGGCTCATAAGCTTCGGAATGCTCTCGGCACCGTGCACACTTCCGTACCGTTCTATGATCTTTGAGGACAAGCCGTTTATCGTGCGTATCTCAAGGCTTCCTGCGTACTCGCTCCCGAAAAACGCAGAGAAACGCTTCTTAAGCTCAAATGTCGCGGCTCTGGTATAGGTAACGGCAAGTATCTCTGACGGTGCTATGCCGCGGCAGTATATCATATAGCCTAGCCGTGTTATCAGCACGGTCGTCTTTCCGCTTCCGGGCACGGCAAGCAAAAGTACAGCCCCCTCGGTAGCAGTAACCGCCTGCTTTTGCTGTGCACTCAGATGTGAAGTGTATCGCTGTATAAATTCGTTTTCGGTCATATGCATTCCTCCGTTTGTCTTGTATTTTACCATATCTGTCGTCAGACTGCAATATAAACAGTACAAAGTACAGCATACGATAAGTCGTAATGTGAAAATTTCGGGAAAAGGCTTTTCTTATTGTGAGTTTTGTGGTATGATAAATATATATGTACATTTTGAGGTGAACAGATGAACGCACAGGAACTCGCCGCTTTGATAAAGCAGGCACAGACAGGTGACACAGACGGTTATGCACAGCTTTATAAGGCTGTCTACCGACCTATATATAAAATAGCCCGTATGGCAATGAAAAGTGAGGATGCGGCAGTCGAAGCGGTAAGGCTTACTGTGCTTGACAGCTTTGCCGCCCTGCCTACGGCAACGCTTAACACAACGGCACAGTTTATAGAGTGGCTGGTCAAGATACTCTGCACAAAGATAAGGCATCTAAATAAATCCGGCGGTGAGCTTATCACAAAGGCAGACGGCGGCACAGAGATAAGACAGGCGCTGGACGAACTGCCCGATATAGAGCGCCTTGTACTCAGCGTCAGCACAGTATGCGGTTGCAGTGCAGAAAAAACCGCGAAACTATGCGGATACACAGAAGAAACAGTTGGCGTGTGCCTTACCAATGCAGAGGTAACTATGAAGGCTCGCCTCCTGTCTGAACAGAGCATCTGACGGAGGGAATAATGGATAGTCTGGAACAAAAGATAAAAGCATACGTTTCTTCCGTTGAGATCCCCGACAAGGTGAACCCGGAAGAGATAAAAAAACTGCTTGAAGACAACGGAGATATGACCGCAGGCGTATTCCTGCGAAAGCTCAAGGAGCTTAAAATAAGCGGCTCGGATTTTCTGGAGCTGCTCGGAAACAGCAAGATAGGCAATATGGAATTTCGCCGAATAGAGGAAAACCCGCATCTGAAGTTCGATGAGCTTTTGCAGATACTCGACAACTCTGTGCTGACAGGCGATGACTACCGTATGATAATTGCGGTAGCCACACAGCGAAAGGAGCTTACCGAGCAGAGAAAAAGAAGAGAAGAAGAAACTCTGCGCAGAATGACCGAGGAGCTGACCAACAGAAAAAGCAAGCAAAAAGCCGAGGAAGAAAAGCCGGCTGATAACGGCGTTGCCGAAAATGTTCCATCTGTCGCAGAAGCGTCGGAAACTGCCGAAAATGCGATTGATACCGCCGAAAACACAGAAAACGACCTGACCGATGAAAGAACCGAAGCCGCCAAGGCTATGATCTCACGGATACAGGAACAGCTGGATAAGGCGAACTATGTCGCAAATGTAGAAAACAGCGATGATTATACAGATAGTAATGATAATTCATCGGAAATTGTCGCAGAGAGTGAAGCTGTCGGCGATAACGAAACTGCCGGAAGCAACGCAGATGAAGCAGACAACGCCGAAATCGAAAATAATACCGAAAACAGCATAACACAGGAATTTTCATTGCCCGAACCTCCGCAGGAGGAAAAGATACAGGCTACCGAAGAGGTCGATGACTTTGACGGCGTCATTTCCGATGACGAAAGGATAGCCGGCAACGCAAAGGATATAGGTTCAGCTATCGGTGAACTTATGAACGATGATGACGAAAGCTATGATGACAAATATAACGATTATGATGTCAGCGATGATGAGCATGACTGCATACGGATAAAGCGCAGCAAAGGTTGCCTTATTACGGCGTTTATCGGTGCCGCAGTGCTCATATCGGGCGGTCTGTCACTGAATATTCTCCGCTCAAACGGAATTATCCAGGATCTTATTTACAAAGTTCCCGAAAAGCTTGAGCAAAACATTACCGACTACGCCTCTCTGATCGAGCAGGCACAGGCGGCAAAAGACAAAATAACCTATACCCTGCCCGACAGCTTAGTTGCGGCGGAGCAGAAGCGTTCATCTCTCCCGAAAAATGTGTACGGAAATACGTTTGTAGCGGCAGTTAATGGTTCGGAGATACTCGGGGCAAAAATAGCCGACGGCAAGATAAGCGGCAATTTCAGCTTTGATACAGGGCTTGAAAATGCAGGAATAATAAAGTGCGGTGAATACTTTACGGTTATCGGCGGCAATAAAAGCGGTAGCGGCACCGTGATCCGCACATATGACGAAAGCGGTATGATAAACGGAAAAGCAGTCGATGAATATATACTTTCAGGAGAATTTGTCGATTGTTATACAAACGGTAATTCAGCTTATGTTGTCACCTATGATCACTTTGACATAATGAAAGCATCTGCGGACAAGCTGACCTCTTTCATTCCGTCATTTAAACACGGAAAAGAAACTACCGTTATACCGATGAACAGAATACAACTGCCTTCAAAAGTGAATACAGCTTCATACTATACGACTACCGCAATAGATGCAAGCGGAACAAACGATGTGAACGTACGAAGCGTACTTGTAGGCGATGCGGCAGGCTGTGCGGTTTCGCAAAACGGTATGTATGTCACGGACAGCCGGATATTTGACGGCAAATATTACACAACGCTCAGCTATTTGAATTTCGGAGATACGCTGAGAACAGCCGCTTCGGGATTGGACGATACATTTATAAATCCACATCTTATCAATGCGCTGACAGAAGGCTTCGCGGCTGTAGGAGCAATGCAAACGGACGGTTCAGACGGAAGTACAAACAACAACGTGCTGATTACAACCGGAGTTATGCTCACATATCTTAATATGATGGATATAAACGGAAGCGAAGGCGTTGAGTCGATAAGCGGAAAAGACAAGATAGTTACAATCACAACAGGCGGAGAAAAACCTGTACAGTACAATGTCAATATCCCGGCGCAAAAGGAAGTAAAAGAACCCGAAAGCACAAACAGCATAAAACTCAATGATGAGATATCCGCAGAGGTAACACTCAAAACCGACAAGGACGGCAACAGGACAGGAATAGTACTTGCGGTCGGCGGCGACAAAAAAGCCGAGGTGACAATTACAGCAGAGAGCAGTACTCCGGGTGACTGGAACAAATATCTTACCAGTCCTGTCTGCGATGATATAACCGGACTTGCATACGGCGAGAGCGGAGGAAAGCTGATAATCGGCATACCGATAGTATATTTTGACGGCATATCACAGGTAAGCCGATGCAAATTCTACAGCTATGCGGACAATAAGCTTACGTCACTCGGTGACATAACACTGTATGATGAAAAATACGAAACGCTCGACTGTGAGATATCAAGCGGCGACAAGCCTTACCTTCTCACAATGTGGGACAACCGCATTATAACCGCAAGCGCGGACAAGGTAAAGCTGATATCCGACACTACGCTGAAAACAGTCGAGAAAAAGGACACCGATACCGAGAGCAAGACCGAAAGTAAAACCGAGAACAAGACCGAAAGTAAAACCGAGAGCAAGACCGAAAGCAAGACCGAAAGCAAGACCGAAAGTAAAACCGAAAGCAAGACCGAAAATACGGCAGAGAGCAAGGGCGAATAGAAATGCACGAAAAGCTGATAAATGCGGCTATAGAATATGACTGCGGCGACCCGAAAAGAATACAGCACTTTATAAAAGTGCACAGCTTTGCCCGGCTCATCGGAGTCTGTGAGGGTCTGTCTGCCGATGCTATGAAAACGCTTGAAGCGGCGGCGATACTTCATGATATAGGTATACATGAGGGTGAAAGGCTGTACGGCAGGAATGACGGCGAAATACAACAGAAGTTAGGGCCGGATATTGCAAAGCAAATAATGGAAGCTGTCGGCGGCTATGACGATGTAAAAGAGCGCGTTATGTATCTTATAGCTCACCATCACACATACACCGATATTGACAGCAAGGATCTGCAGATACTTATCGAGGCGGATTTCATAGTCAACCTATACGAGGACGGAGCGTCGATGAACGCGGTGAAAAACGCGTATGACAGGATATTTGTAACCGAAAGCGGTAAGAGGGTGCTCAAAGACAGCTTCGGGATCAAATGACGGGAATATATAACAGCCGCTTCTGCGATTTGACAGGAGCGGCTGTTTTTAACTAATTATCGCAAGTTGTTTTCAGCGTGGATTTTAAATTCAGACAGCGCAGGCAGAAGAACAACGCTTTTCATTTGACGCGTACTTTTGCGGTAAGCTCAATGCTTTTTGAAAAAGGTGCTGATTTTTACAAAAAAGGGTTGACAAATAAAGATATTAGTATATCATTAAATTATAACTGTGCTTGCGCAGGAAATTAAAATACGAGGAGAGTGTAATATGAAATTGAAAAAGTGGCTTTTGGCTATTGCGGCTTTCGCGGTTACGGCAGTGGTGTGCGCTGTTGCGGCGGGAGCGGAGAATTATCATGCGTACATAGGTTTTCAGACAGGACCTTTCTCAACCAGAAACACATTTGATGATGCTGCATACGGCAGGGATGTTGAGGGCGGCAAATACTTCAACAGCGTAATCGTATGGGGCGGAAATGATCCCACAATTTTTCCCAAGTATACGGACTGCTTTGATGACGATATTCAAGGTTATGTCATTCCGGCAACATACACCGATGTAACGATCAAACAGAGCGGCACATATACGGTTGGTATTTCTGACTTTGACTGGGCACTTGACGGTGCATCGAGCTTCAATCTTCTGTTTGTATCTACCGACTTACCTTTTGACAAGAATACCGGTGAATCAATTGCCAAGTTTTCAAACGCAAAGATAATTGTTGACGGCAAAGTAACCGCTGAGTTCGCCGATCCTTTTATCGATACAGAATACGGTATGAAGACAGGCTATACAAAGATTCAGTTTGCAAATATCTGGAACGATGTTCTTAAGGTGGAGGGTTATGCCGGTGCGTACCCCACAAAGTCACTGAAAATTCAGTTTGATGTAAGCTACACTCAGAACATAGATTATGAATATTCTGTTCTTGATAACGGAACGGTCGAGATAACTAAGTACACCGGAAGTGAAAGCAAAGTAGCTGTTCCCGATGAGATTGACAGTAAGAGCGTGACAAAAATAGGCAGTGGTGCGTTCAGCCGGTGCGCAAAGCTTGAAAGTATCACGATACCTGATAGTGTGTCGAAGATAGGCAATAAGGCTTTCGGCTACTATTATGATAACGGCTACACGAAGATAAGCAACCTCAAAATATATTGCTACAGCGGCACTGCCGGAGAACAGTACGCTAAAGACAACGGTTTTGACTTTGAATGGCTTGACAAGCCCACGCTTGCTAAGGTAAGCGGAGTAAAGCTTTCCGGCAGAGCCGCAGATGCGCTTCGTATCAACTAGAGCAAGAATGCAAAAGCCGATGGTTACATTGTTGAGATGTATCAGGGCGGCAAGTGGGCACGCGTTGCAAAGATCACAAACAACAGCACTACTACATTCAAAAAATCGGGACTTAAGGCAGGAGCTGTTTATAAGTTCAGAATAAGAGCATACAAGACGGATTGTAAGACAGCGGTTTACGGTGCATACAGTGCAGAGTTAGCCGCAAGGACAAATCCGTCTGTTATGAAGGGCGTGAAGCTTGGCGGCAGAGCGGCTGACGCGCTCCGTATCAACTGGAGCAAGAACGCTTCTGCCGATGGTTACATTGTTGAGATGTACAAGGGCGGCAAGTGGGTAAGAGTAGCAAAAATTACAAACAACAGTACTACTACATTCAAAAAATCTGGACTTAAAGCGGGAGCTGTTTATAAGTTCAGGGTAAGAGCATACAAGATGAGCGGTAGCACGGCACTTTATGGCAACTATAGTGCTACAGTTACAGCAAGGACAAATCCGTCTGTTATAAAGGGCGTGAAGCTCGGCGGCAGAGCCGCTGACGCGCTGAGAATTAACTGGAGCAAGAATGCTTCTGCCGATGGATATATCGTTGAGATGTACAAGGGCAACAAGTGGGTAAGAGTAGCAAAAATTACAAACAACAGTACTACTACATTCAAAAAATCTGGACTTAAAGCGGGAGCTGTTTATAAGTTCAGGGTAAGAGCATACAAGATGAGCGGTAGCACGGCACTTTATGGCAACTATAGTGCTACAGTTACAGCAAGGACAAATCCGTCTGTTATAAAGGGCGTGAAGCTCGGCGGCAGAGCCGCAGACGCGCTCCGTATCAACTGGAGCAAGAATGCTTCTGCCGATGGATATATCGTTGAGATGTACAAGGGCGGCAAGTGGGTAAGAGTTTCTAAGATAGCTAACAGCGGCACTACAACTTACAGAAAAGCAGGACTTAAGGCTTGCACTGCGTACAAGTTCAGGGTAAAGGCGTACAAGATGAGCGGTAAGACTGCGCTTTATGGCGCTTACTCGGCAACGCTCAGCGCGAACACTATCCCGACTAATGTCAGCCGTTTCAGGCTCAACTCAAAGACAGGCAAAATGCTTAACCTCGGCTGGGATATGAGCGATGATGCTGCGGGATATATTGTACAGCAGTACAAAGGCGGCAAGTGGGTGCAGGTCGCAAAGCTTGCCAAGAGCAAGGATCGCGTGAGGATAAACAGCCTTTCACCGTCAACTACATATAAGTTCCGCATAAGGAAATATGCCAATATAGGAAAAACCACAGTTTACGGAAACTGGAGCTATAAGAGCTTTAAAACCGAGGGTAAGGATTGCGTTGATGAGGTTAAGTATACGCCTAGGGGGGAGAAGATAGACACATTCGTTGCAGCGCATATGGACGAAGTCTGGAATGAATCATACTTTGATAAACCAAAAGAAGTTTGGACAAAGTCGGAAATATTACGTGCCAGAAAATATCCGATACCGATGTACGGCGAAATTCAGGTACAATATTGGTTTGCTGATCCGTTGACGATTATCGGTGAAACGGACAACGGCTATTACATAACCTCAGGCAACTACTATATCTACAATGAATATGTTGTCGAAAGTAAAGAGCCTCCTAAACTGGGAACAGGTATTGAACCGATACCGCATTATTGACAGTCAGGCAAATAAGGTAATAATTTTTAAACGTAAAAATCACAAAAGGTAGCAGGTTTTCTATTGCTTCGATCAATGGCAGTCCGTTGTAATGTACAGCGGACTGCTTTTTCCTATATGGTATTCTCCGCGCTTTATCGGCAAAAGGTTTGGGGCTAGGTATAGAATTTGCATAGGCGCGAACGTGCATATCGCAAAGGTACAATGCGCGGGCAAAGGTGCAATGAGCGGACAGGGGAAATTTGACAATGATCGTGTCAATAGCGATGTTGGCGGCAACATTCCCTCAGTTACAGTGTAAAAAATCATTCACCCGCATAAGTGAAAAAATTGTGAAAGATAACGGCTGTGCCTTGTTTTGCTTGCAATGGCAGGAGGTTTGTGGTATACTTAATCTGCATATCTGTATGCAGATACGAGAGGTAAGATAATGGAAACAGCTTCAAAAGAGGAAATTATATACGGCAAAAACGCTGTGACGGAGGCTCTCAAAGCCGAAAGATCGATAGACACAGTCTATCTGCTTAAAAACTCACAGGGCATGAACAAGATAATAGCTCTTGCAAAAAAGCAAGGTATAGTTATAAAAGATGTCGGCGAAGACAAGCTTAAGTCCATGTGCGGCGATAAGCACGGCGGCGTTGCGGCGGCTTTATCCGCTGTGGCGTACTGCACGGTGGAGGATATACTTGCAAACGCCGAAAGTAAGGGCAAGCCGCCTTTCATCATAATATGCGATGAGATACAGGATCCGCATAATCTCGGCGCTATAATCCGTACCGCCGAGGCTTCGGGCGCTGACGGTGTAATTATCCCGAAAAGGCGCAGTGCAACGGTAAATCCCACGGTGTTCAAAACCTCTGCGGGGGCTGCCGCGTGGGTAAAGATAGCAAGGGTATCAAACCTTGTAGACACCATAAAGACGCTGAAAAAGCACGGTGTATGGGTATACGGTGCAGAAGCTGACGGAACGCCGATAGATAAGGCAGATCTTTCGGGCGCGGTCGCTCTTGTGATAGGCAGTGAGGGCTTCGGTCTCGGAAAGCTCGTAAGAGAAAACTGCGATGTTGTATTATCCCTGCCGATGTTAGGAAAGGTAAATTCACTCAACGCGTCAGTATGCGCAGGCATATTGATGTATGAGGTCGTAAAACACAGATGATCCTGCAAATAAATGTAAGAAAGGACGCTTGATATGGCTGATTATTCAATTGACGATATTTTAGCGGAGCTTGACGCGAAAAAGAGCGATTCTTCTGCCGACCGGGAAACCGATGATAACCCGATAAAGCACAACGATATAAGCGCTACAGCGATACTTGAAGGGCTTGACGGCAGCGATGACGGAGTATATATCCGTGAAGAGGACGGCGACACCGAAAAGGTAGACGCAGAGTATATAAACGAGCCGGAAACACTCGATACCGAGCCCGAAGTCGCTCCGACACCAGATGTTGATATCGATGAAATAACGGGCGAAAAGAGCGATGTCGACAAGGTGCTCAGCGAAACGGACAACTTTGTTGTATCCGATGAGAGCAGTGAGATAGATATCGATGAACGCACGGCTAACGCAAAAGCTGCGGCTGTAGCCGAAAAGCCCGTTCCGGCTAAACCGGTAAAGCAGGCAGAGCCTGTGCATGAGATAAAAAAAGACATCGTAAGCGATGAAGAAAAACGCAGAATGATGCTCGAAAAGGAACGTGAAAACACAAACCCCGATGATATGCTGGCGCTTGTAAACCCTCTTGAAGTAAAAGAAAAGGTAAACGAGCAGGTCAGGGAAAAGGAGCTTGTGTCGGTAGCCGAACTGAGCAATATGTACGCAGGAAACACTCAGGGCATAGCAGGCGGCGACCTCAGGGCGATAGCTCCGCAGAAAACCGCTATTGCCGAAAAGATAAGTGAAACCGCGGACATAAAAATCGCCGATGAGCATACGACTGATAACGAAGACAGCGGCGAAGAAACAGTAAAGGAATATCACGGCAAGAAAACTACCGACAACCTTATAGAAAAGCTCAACAAAAACCTTGCTCAACAGAGAAAGGAAAATGTCAGAGCTCACCGTACAATAACACTGAACACGATAAACGGCGACAGACAGACACTTCCCCACCCGCTGAACATCGACTATCAGAAGCAGATAATAGAAGCTACCGGCACTCTCCCCGCAGAAAATCCTGCGATCGAAGAAGAAAAGCAGGCTGAACTTGCGGCGGCGAACAAGCACAAGCTAAAGGATTTCGTACTTGAAGACGAGATACCCGAGCGTGAAGAAGAGCCCGAGCAGGAAGAAGAGTTTGATAACTATGACAGCACAGGACAGATATGGGCGGATCTGTGTGCAAGCCACAAGGGACTTAAAATAAGGCTCGGACTACTGACCGTCATTACAGCTGTAAGCGTAATTATCAGCGCACTCAACGATTTCAACCTGTTTGCAAAGCTCGGGCTCGGTGCAAGCTTCAACTTTATAAACGGTACGACCGGAGATGTAAACTCACTTATATATATCTATCTTGTTCTGGGAGTACTCGGCTTTGCAATATGCTCGACCGCTATCAGCAACGGCGCTGTAAAGCTGTTTACGGGAAAAGCGGACTGCGACTCGGTATGCACACTGACATCGGCGCTTGCTCTTATAGGCGGAGTTATCGCATTGGTCGATGTGCAGACCTTCAAGCTCGGACATTCGTTTATATATCTTTCAACGGCACTTGTCGGGCTTATGTTCAACACAATAGGAAAAATATATATGATATCCCGTGCAAAGCGGAACTTCAAGTTTGTATCAGGTGACAGTCAGAAATATTACGCCGAGGTTATCGACGGCGAAGAACACGTTTCGGCACTGACAAGAGCAGTCGGTGACCGTCTTCCAGTAATTGCGGCAATGCGCAAGACTGAATTTCTGACGGACTTCCTTAAATCAAGCTACTGCGATGATGAGGCTGACAGAATGTCGGTGAAGCTTATAGTGGCATCTGTGGCGGCAGGACTTGTAGCGGGAATACTCGCGTTTTTAAATCCGTTCGGCAGCGAGTTCCCGACAACCGGTGCTGAAAATCCGATATACTGGGCAATTTCGGCGGCAGTGGCAACTGTGTCGGTGGTTGCACCCTTCTCGCTTCTGCTTGTCGTGAACAGACCGCTTGCGCGTGCTTCAAAGAAACTCAGCGAGTGCAACGCCGCTCTCCTCGGATATGATGCGGCAGTCCAATTTTCCGATGTAAACACCGTTATGGTCGATGCAAAGGCGCTCTTCCCCGCAGGAAGCGTACAGGTAAAGAAACTCAAGCGCTGGCAGAAGAAAAACTCAGTTGTTAAAACAAGCGTTGATGAAGCGATACTTATGGCGGCAAGCCTTGCGATACATACGGACGGAATACTCTCATATCCTTTCTATGATATGACGCTCGGCAACAAGGATCTTTTAAAGAAGGTCGACAACTGCATATATGAAGATAACTGCGGCGTTACCGGCTGGATAGGGACAAAGCGTGTTATGCTCGGTGGCAGGGCGCTTATGGAAATGCACAACATAGACCTTCCGAACAAGAAGAACGAACGCAAGTATTGCCCGGAGGGACTTGAGCCGGTTTATCTTGCGGTGAGCGGTGAGATCGTGGCGATGTTTGTAGTGGGAATGACGGCTAATCCGGAAATACAGGCTGCTCTGAGCGAGCTTCAGTCAAAGGGGATAACGGTGCTTGTGCATACTACAGACTCACTGGTAACGGTGGAGAACCTTGCAGATCTGTTTGAGCTTGACGCTTCACTTATAAAAGTACTTCCCCACGAAGCACACGACGAATACAGCGAAAGCACAAAGTATACATCACGCGGAAGCGGCGGGCTCTCCTGCTGCGGCACATTCACATCTTTTGCAAGAGGCGTTATGGCAGCAAAAAGCCTTGTGCGCGACTTCTCGGTTTCAAAAGCGGTTATGCTTGGCACATCTGCGCTCGGACTTCTGCTCGTACTTATAATGGTGCTGTTAAGGCATATGTCACTGCTGACACCCAGCGTAATAACACTTTACAACACTGCGGCGGCACTGGTTATGGCGGCGGTACAGAGCGTAAGAAAATATTGATGATATTATCAAACAGGGGCTGTTGTGTCACAGCCCCTGTTTTTGTGCAACATTCACTATTATCTTGACTTTAATTCTATTTTATGGTATAATTAAACAAGATTACATTGATTTGATCAACCGAAAAAAAGAGGTGAGCGGCTTGTACACAGGAAAATTTCACAAATACGCAGTAGCCGGAATATGCCTTGTAGGAATGCAGGATGACCACACTGCCCATATTGCAAAAATAACCTCCGACGCTTTGGTGGAAAAAGGCTTCAAGGTCATGATATTCAACGCTTTTACGAATATGTATTACGATACACCGTATTCAAAAGGCGAAGCAAGCATATACCACCTGCTTAACTTTGATATTATAGATGTTCTTGTCATTATACCTGAAACAATAAAAAGCGAATGGGTGACTGATACTATCATAAGATATGCACACGCAACAAAAACACCTGTGATTATACTCGACGGCAGACATAACGGCTGTACAAATATAATATATGACTATGCACACTCACTTGAACAGATAACAGAACACGTTATAACCGAGCATAACTGCACCGACCTGTTTTTTATTGCAGGAACAAAAGGCAACCGGTTCTCAGAAGACAGAATTGAAGCTTTCAAGCGCGTACTTGCCCGCCACAAGATAGATTTTAACGAAAATACCATGCTCGGCTATGGTGATTTTTGGGATACGCCGACAAAAAATGTCGTTTCCGGGCTTATTAACAGCGGCAGAAAAATGCCTCAGGCAATTATATGTGCCAATGACACTATGGCAATAACGACTATGAAAACGCTTGAAGAACACGGAATGAAGGTTCCCGATGATATTATCGTCACAGGGTTTGACGCTATATACCAGGAGCGCATTTATTCCACCACCAGATTAACTACCGCACAGATGGATCCGAAAGAGCTTGCCGCTGCCGTTGCCGACACGGCATACGGATATCTTAAGGGTGATGAGCAGCCGTCGGATAAGCGTGTCCATTTCGCAATGATACAGGGGCAAAGTTGCGGCTGCTGTGATTTTGATGTAGCTTATACTAACGAAAAGCTGGAATCGATGAATAAATATAATCTTGCTCTGTATGATGCCGAGAGCAAGATGGCATCACTTTACACCGATACCGTCAACTGCGACAAGTTGGACGAATTGGCTAAGGCTATGTCAAGATATTTCAATTACCGCTCTGCACTATGTCTCAATGATGATTTTCTTACTGCCGACTCCCCTGTTATACCTAAGGCATATCACAGCGTTTTTACCGAAAAAATGATCGCCCATGTCGTCAGAATATGGGAGGATTACAGCTATAAACTGGAGTATCAGTCAAAAAAGCTGCTCCCTAACCTCAACGATCTGATCAAAAGATACAATACTATAATGTTCTGCCCTTTGCATTTTCAGGAGCAGGTCATAGGCTATTACGCCGCAGTTGCAGACGACCTTCTGGTAAATCTGGGCAGCTTCTACTATGTTCAGCGACTGGTCGAATCGATAAACCAGACACTTGAAAACTTCCGCATAGAATATCTGCTCAGAAAGGCAAACAACGACCTGTCACTGACTCACTCGATAGATCCGCTGACAAATATCTATAACCGACGCGGATATTTTGAACGTATGGGAAAGCTTATGGCGGAAAACGAAAAGTGCGACGTTATCCTTGTATCCTGTGATATGGATCGGCTTAAAGAAATCAACGACACCTACGGTCACTCCGAAGGTGACATAGCAATACAAACGGTCGCAAACGCCATAAAAGCAGGTAGCGGGAAAAACGGCATATATGCGCGTTTCGGCGGAGATGAATTTATACTTACCGTACCATATAACAAAGACAAACAGCGTGAGCTGTCAAGACTTGTCGGTGAAATACAGACAGAGATCGACAAGTTCAACCGCACTGCCGGAAAGCCCTACGATGTATCCATAAGCATCGGCGGCTCTTACGGTACTGTGAGCAGCATTGAAGATATAAACGAGCTTATGCGAAGCACCGACCGGCTTATGTATGAGCAGAAAAGGATGAAAAAAGCAGAACGCAATCAGATTGCTCGACCGGTTTTGGATATTTGGGGAAAAGCAAACGAAGCGCTCAACAATTATCAGCTCAGAATGCATGAGATATTCTCATTGTACGACAAGTGCACTTATTTCTATATGGATTACCTCAACTTCAAATGGTATGTTATGGAGAACGACCATACGCCAAAGTGCCTTAGATCGTCTTCTGTAGGACCTTTGCGCGCGATATGGCTTAGCGGAGCGATTTATCCCGATGATAAGCTTATTTACGATAATTTCTGCCACAAAATAAGTAATTCTTTCTATGACAAAATAACCGACAGCTCATTTTCAGTAAATATCCGTCTGTGCGACAAGGGAAATCCCGTATGGTACTGTATTTATGTACAGCTTGCAGAAAAAGACGGCAAGATGTCGGAAATCGCAGGTCATATCAGAGAGCTTGAGTTTGACGAGGTAATGAACATCGAAATTCTGGATTATTATACCACTACAGATAATCCTATAATGTTCCATGATATGATCTTGCAAAGACTCAGAGCATATCCCGACGTAAAATTTGCGCTTGTACAGTTTGATATAAAGCGCTTCAAGCTGATAAACGAAAACTACGGAGAAGACGCGGGAACCGAAATGCTTCAGTTCATATCACGTCAGCTCAATAACTTCTGCGAAAAACAGCAGATGGGCGCAAGAATGAGCGGTGATGTGTTTATACTGCTGACACCGTATACCGACAAAAATGATATATTGAATACTGTGTCCGAGCTGCAACTCAGTCTTAAGGGGTTCAGGGGATACAGCTATGAATTTGTATTCGGCGTATATCAGATAGATGACCGCAATATATCGATAAGGACCATGTGCGACTATGCGGCTATGGCAAGGCAGTCGATAAAGAAAAACGTTCTTGAAAGCATAGCGTTTTACAATAAAGGAATGCAGAAAGCGATAAAAGAACGCAAGTTTGTAGAGTCGCATATGCAAAAAGCACTCGAAAACGGCGAATTTATCATTTATCTTCAGCCTAAGTTCAGTATATCAAGCGGTGAAGCTATCAGCTATGAAGCGCTTGTAAGGTGGCAAAGTCCCGAACGTGGAATGATATATCCCAATAGATTTATACCGCTTTTTGAAGAAAACGGATTTATCACAAAGCTGGACGCTTATGTGTGGGAATGCGCCTGCATGGTACTGCGTGACTGGATAGACAGGCACTTCACACCGCTGCCGATATCCGTCAACGTTTCACGCGCAAACCTTGACGATGAAAGCTTCCTTGATGTTCTTGACGGTCTTATTGAAAAGTACAGATTGCCAAAGCACCTGCTTGAGCTTGAGATAACCGAGAGCATTGAAAATGATGCCACACTGCGTATGACAGAAAAGATAAAGGAGCACGGTTTTACCCTTCTCATGGACGACTTCGGCTCGGGATATTCTTCGCTGAATACACTCCAGGATACAAGATTTGACGTATTGAAGCTTGACCGTGAATTTTTCTCAACGCATATGTCCAATGATCGCGGCAAGAAGATAATAATGCACACCATCTCAATGTCAAAAGACGTTGGTCTGGGACTTATTGCAGAGGGTGTCGAAACGGACGATCAGGCTCAATTCCTTGAAAGCTGCGGCTGTGATACGGCGCAGGGTTACCTGTATGCGAAACCGATGCCCGTGCAGGAAGCTGAGAAATATCTGAAAAACAACGTCCAAAGTGAAGCAAACGACAGTAAAAAATTGTTATAAAGCTGACAGCCCCGATATTCATCGGGGCTGTAACTTATAATAATCCGAACCTTAAAGAATCGTGTCCGCGACTTGTTGAGCGGCTGTTGCACGATCCGATAAGCTGTTTAAAAAACAGCAAATTTGCTCTGTTTTCACAAAAATGCTTTTCTGCAGACCGACTGATCGCGCCACGACCATTATTATTTGAAATTATCGGGATATGTAAGAAAGAACGACCTCGCACGGTTTCTCTTGTACGCTTTAAGGCAAAGCTCACAACTAAGCTGTCTTACCTCAAAGCACGAAAAACGTCCGTTTTTTATAAGTGTAGTTCCTACCGTCATGGCGCTCTTTTTGTCCTCATATCTTGAAGCATACTCGGGACAATATACTGTCGCTGTACCTGTTGAAACATATTTGATCTCGCCGTTGTCGTCAGTTATTTCAAGTACATATGACATATACGTCCACCTCTCAATAAATTCTGCTAATAAAATTATAATTTAAAGTCAGACGTATTTCAATAACGATTTAAAAATAAAGTCGAAAACAGGGAATAAATGTAATAAATTTTGTCGAATTTATTGAAAAAGACCGAATTTCACCCTTAATCGGCAACATTTTTTCAGAAGAGCATCTCCTATTATCAAAATGAAAATAACGGTTGAAACAGCATGGATAAGATCGAACGGTATTCCCGATATAATATATGCGGCAACAGTCTGTAAATTTATATCGGTCGTGTAGGTAAGCACGCTTGATATATTCATTATTCCGCCGTATAAAATCAGCACCGAGAAAAACGAGTATAAGCAAATAGCAAAGGTCGTTCTTCTGCGGGAGAAAATAATTCCCGCAAAAAAGCCGAGCAGTCCCATGGCAAGCATCTGCCACGGTGTCCACATACCTTGCCCGAACAGAAGATTTGATACAAGCATTGATAACGCACCCACAAGAAAACCCGCCTGAGCGCCGAACGCAGTCCCGCTTATAATCACTACCGCCGCCACCGGCTTGAACTGCGGGAACATATAAAACAGTTCTCTGCCCGCAACCGCCGCCGCACACAGTACGCTGAGTACCGCTATATCTTTAGCCGACGGTTTCTTTTTTTCAAAGCTAATGAAAAATGCCGCAAGGCATTCTGTCAATACGGCAAGAATAATAAGCAGATGTTTTCTCATACTGTCGGGTATGAACAAAGTGCCGAGTAACACTGTAAGCGGTATCAGAATAACGGTAGTAATTCCTGCCGTTATGTCTGAGGACGATATTTTTCTTACAGCAGCAGGCGGTTTAGCCATAGTGTTTTTAGGCGCAGCCCCCGCTATAAGCATTACCATAGGGACGCACAGCACAGCATATTGAAGCCAGAACGGCTCGGACGGTATTGCAAACGGAAAGATGCCGGTACTGATAATAAGCACTGCCGCAAATCCTATACTGCCGATGATCAGCATTGCTTTTCTGAATGTTGACAGCTTTTTGTGCTTTTCCTTGTACCTTTTTTGACTTATATCGGCGGATTTATTTTCATGCGTGCCATCTGTGAAATTATCCTTTTGATCATTGTAAGTTTCTGCTTTTCCGCCGACTGAGCTTATAAGTCTGTCTGCCGTGTATACATTTTCGCATACTCCTGCGGCGATCTTTGCGCTGTCGGTGGTGAAAAATTCCGATGCAGCGAAAAACTCCGCAGGCGGCAGACATACGCTTATTTGTCCGTCAAAAAGCAATGCGCATACATCGGCAGTTTCAGCGCAGAAGTCCATATCGTGACTTACGAGTATCACTGTTTTGCCCGACTGTTTGATTTTATCAAGCATGGCAGAAAATTTATGCTTATATTCTGCGTCAGCGCCCTTTGTCGGCTCATCAAGGAGCAGTATATCCGCGCCGTATGAAACGAGCTTTGCAATGGCCGCCTTCTGCCTTTCACCTCCCGACAAATCAAACGGGTGTCGTGAGAGCAGGTGGGAAAGTCCGAACTCTTCGGCTGTCTTGTCGGCATTGTCGCCGAGCTCCTCCCGTAGAGTTTCCTTACTGAAAAGGAGCGTAGGGTCTTGTGGCAGAAATCCGAGCCTGCCGCCGTTTATGCTTATCCTGCCGGCAGATGGTTTCAGCGTACCGCAAATAAGATTTAACAGCGTGGATTTTCCCGCACCGTTTCCGCCCATAATGGCAGTCACCGAGCCGCATTTTATATCAAGCGACAAATTTCTGACAGTATCTCTGTCGCTGTTCTTGTAGCCGAAACTGAGATTTTTTATCGTTATGCAGTTGTCGCTTTCTGCACTGCTTTCAGTCAGAGCGGGAGTGACAAGACCGTGCTCCTCATCATACGAAGCATACCAATCGCGCGCAGAAGGGACATCGAGAAGCGGCAGCGCTTTACCTACAGAAGCGGTTACTCTTACGCCTGTCGGCATTTCCGCAAGCATAGGGTGCGAGGTGTCGGAAAGATGCTTTATAAGAGCTTCTGTATTACCGTCACAGCAGACTCTGCCGTTATCAAGCAGTATCACACGCTTTGCCGCAGACAGTAATCCGTCAAGTCGGTGCTCTGCAACTATTATCGTAGTGCCGAGCTCCTTATTTATCCTTATAATCAGAGAAACAAACTGTGCAGAAGCTATCGGGTCAAGTTGCGACAGCGGTTCGTCAAGGAGCAGTACATCCGGCTTCATAGCCATGACCGACGCTAAGTTTATCATCTGCTTCTGCCCGCCTGACAGCTTGTCGCAGTCGCAGTAAAGAAGCTCCTCTATACCAAAGAAAAGTGCGGTCTGTGCTACTCTTGAACGAATTTCACTTTGCGAAGCTCCTATGCTCTCTGCCCCGAAAGCAAGCTCGTGCCATACCTTGTCGCAGACGATCTGCTCATCGGGAAACTGCGATACATATCCCGCAAAGCTCCCGTAAAAACTTATTTCTCCGCTTGTTTTTCCCGCTTCGGCGGGTGATTTCATAAGCTCCAAGAGCGTTGACTTTCCGCTTCCGGAGAGTCCGCAAAGTACGATAAATTCGCCCTTATCCACACTCAATGAGATATTATTCAAAGCAGGACTGTCGCAGTTTGGATAGTTATATGAAAAATCCGATATATTATAAAGTTTCGTTTCAAGCCCCCCGTTTCATATCGGTATAGATTTCAGTCGCTGTCGGCAAAACACATAGTATGCCCCATAACGAATATGAGATGATATTGCCCGCAGTAAGCGGCAATTCAAACGCCGGGTAGTAATTATAATACGCATACCCTCCTGCATAAAGCAAAGTGATGCCTGCCGCCGTGATAACTGTAATTGCCGTAATTACAATATCGGTCGGGGTAAAGCTAAATACGCTGTAGGCAGTGCGCTTTGCAGTGCCGTAACCTCTGTATTTCATTGAGCGCGCCGTATATGCACTGTGTTCAAGCGTGTCCGTTACCGCAACCGACAAAACATTAACACCGCTTCTGATACGTTCTCTGAGTGTGCCTTTGTATATATCGTTTCCGACAAAGCGTTGAGCGGCGGCAGTCTGCTTTGCACGCCTTGCGAACATCGGCACGGCACGGAGCGTCATTGATAAAAGCAGAGCAAGAGATGGCAGGAGCTTGCCGAAAAGATATACTGTTTTGTCGGTCGTTATGCACTTGTTAAGTCCGATAAACCACATCACAAGAGATACCGCCATAGCTGCGGTAAACAATGAAAATATAAGCGTTTCAAGGGTTACGTTGTTGCCGCCCGGCAGTCTGAACAACGGGGTAACGCCCGCATTTGAAAAAAGCATATTTATGAGCACCGCCACAACAATTACGGGAGTTGCCGCTATAAGTGTCCTGACTGCAAGCCGTCTGTTTATCATAAAGGCAAACAATGCGGAACAGACAAAAGCTGTTGCCATAAAAACAGGATTTTGCACTATTGCCGTTATCAGTATCACCGACAGAAAATATACTGCCGCAGTGACAGGGTGTGTCCTTTCCATTTTTCCTCCGTATTACAGGTCATAGCCGAGTTCGCAGGTGTAGCGGAACGCTATTTTATCATTGTTTTCGGGGATATATGATGAGCAGCCGTAGTTCGGGAAAACGCCGTTCACGCTGTACATCCAACCTGAGCTTCCCCCGCAGTCAAACTCATACAGGTTGTTGATACCCTCAACATAATATGAGCCGAATGCGGGCGTGAAGCTCGATTCCATTTGGATCTTATTCTCATCACATATGCGGCGGAGAATATCGTATACGCTCTCCCCGCTGTCAAAGCCCACTGTTCCGCCGAATATCATTCCATCTGTCGGAACGTAGTCTATAAGACCTTTCCTGAGCTTATCCTTATTATTAAGTATTGTTTTGCATTCTATAACGAATGAGCATGAGTTGTCATACTTTTTGATCGGCTGACTGTCCGCGCCTTTTGTGGTAGTGGTTCGTACCGTGGTTGTGGTGGTTTTAGCGGTGGTGGTTACTTTCACAGTGGCTGTCGTGGTTGCTTTTGAGGTGGTTGTGACGGTTGTGATCGGCTTTGGGGTAGTTGCAGAAGTCTTTACGGTCGTTGTTGTAGCTTTTGCAGTCGTTGTCGGCTTTGGCGTTGTTGTGGGAGTTTTTACGGTTGTAGCGGGCTTTGGGGGTGCAGTAGGCTTTGGCACGGGCGTTGCCGAGGCGGTGGATGCGGTTGTTGACGCAGACGTTATCAAGGTGTTGGCGGTAGTCGTATCGGGGGAGGCGGTTCCGGTATCTGTTTGCGAAACGGTTTGCAAATCACCCGAAAAAGTGGTTTGTACCGTGGTCTGTATTGAAGCTTGTGAAATTTTGTCAGTAGCTGTTGCTGCTGACTGTATCGGAAAGTTGATGCTTGTTTCGGGTATTGTTGCTTCAATGTGACTTTCGGTGTCGGTAAAAGAAGAGGTTTCGGGCAACTGATATGAAACATCGCTGTTTTCGGCTGTATCTTTTCCTGCCACAGCGGAAACTACAGCTATGATTATCACAACAACAAGGGCAAGTACCAGTCCGAGTATATATTTGTATTTATCAAAAAAAGCTTTCATTTTTTCTCCATAACAAAATTTATTCCGTACCTATTTTAACATAAAAACAGGTACGGAACAAGTTGTTTACATTACGATTTTACTTATTTGCGCTTTTTCTTTGATAAGAGCATTGCCGCGCCTGACAACAGTAACGCCATACCGCCTGTAAGCACAACACCGGTGTCCGGGCTTACGGGTTTGTCCGGGTTGCCGGGCTTGCCGGGTTCATTGGGCTTGCCGGGTTCGTCGGGCTTACCGGGTTCGTCGGGCTTGCCGGGTTCGTCGGGCTTGCCGGGCTCGTCGGGCTTCTCGGGCTTATCTGTAGAGTCGCCGGGAGTAGGCTCGTCGGGCTTCTCGGGCTTGTCTGTAGAGTCGCCGGGAGTGGGCTCATCGGGCTTCTCAGGCTTATCTGTAGAGTCGCCGGGAGTAGGCTCATCGGGCTTCTCGGGTTTATCTGTAGAGTCACCTGGAGTAGGCTCATCAGGAGTTCCGGGTTCTTCCTTAGGAACTGCCTTTACATTCATATTGTACAGTGAAGAACCGTCCTTGTAAAGCTTGTAAGCTGTAAGAGCAAGAGTCGCCTGCTCGGTAGCCATATAGTTTTCTTCACCGCCGAGAACGTGGCTGTAGCCGCTTTCTGTAGCATAGCTTTCAAGTGCATCGATAAGGGTGATACCATCAACTGTAAATCTCGAATCCGTGATCGGATCAATGCCGAGAGCGGCAAGAGCGATAAGTACCTGTGATGTGCTCTCACTGCCGTTTACATATCTTGCGTTTTCGTCAAGTGACTCTGACAGGAACTCAAGACCGCTGTCGATAGCAGACTTTACCTTCTCATTTGCTGCATAGGGAGCGAGTGCCTGTAAAGCCATAGCCGTAAGGTCAACATCGGCGGCATCACCTGCGAGTGCCCAGCCCTTGCCTGTCATATTGTCGGTAATATAAGCGATAAGCTCATCGTGTGTCTTTGCACTGTAATCTGTTGTATCAAATGCGATAAGCGCGAATATTGCCGCATTGATACCCTGAGATTTGATATAATCCATATCATCAAGACCGCTCAGTAAATTGTAGCCTGCAACATCTGCGGAGTTCTTACCGAGTGCGGACAGAGCGATAATTACTCTTGCATTCTCTGTAGGCTTTCTGTCTGAAAGTCTGTCTGAGCCGTTAGCCTTTACCGCGTCACAAAGCTCATTGTAGTATTTATCAGCCTTGTCTGCGGAAAGCTTGCCTGCTCTTGCGAGAGCGATAACAGACCATTCGCCGCCGATCGACTGTAGCGGATAGATCTTGTTTTCGCTGAGATTTGAAATAACATCGTCTTTGTGCTCGTCACTCTTTGCGCCTGCCTGCTTTATCTCATCGATAGCGGCAAATCTTTCGATTGCCTTGTCAAGAGTTTCTGCATTTGTAACCTTATCTCTTAAGCGCTCGGGAACGGCGGAGTAAGCGTCCTTTGCGCTGTCGATCTTTTCCTTGCTGTCTGCTGTTACATTGCCTATCTCATCAATAGCATCTGTTGCCGCGCTTACTGCATCAGCTTCTGCCTGAGCCAGTGCTTCTTCTGCGGCTGTTAATGTTTCGTAGCTTCCTACAAGCGTCTTTGCGTTGTCGCTGAGCTTATCATAAGCTGTTCTTGCCGCTGTTATATTGTCATAGCTGTCAAGGGTTACATCGCCTATAGCGTCTATAAGCTCTTCGACCTGCTCAGCTGCCTTTACATCATCGGGAACAAGCTTCAGGTAAGCGTATACGGGCTGTTTTTCGCCGTTCTGTACTATAATTCTTACAGTCTTTATTTCAGACTGACTGCTGAGTGCTATTTCAGCCTTGCCATCTGCGGCGATGCGCTGATTGTTTACATAAATATTGTCGTCTGCCGCACCTGCAACAGATATGCTCACACTCTCCTCAACGCCTGTGCTTACTTCATAAACACCGTTATCATCGGGAGTGAGCTCCTTTATTGTCTTGCCGTCATTATCTGTGATAACTATTTTTCCTGGGAGCGCGGTCGTGCCGACTTCCTCTTCATTTACGGTAGTTCTTACAACATAAGAAACCTCTGTCGATTTCTCGTTGAATACGCCTGCCCAGATATTGCTTGCTGTCTGGATCTTTACATAGTGAACGCCGTTTTTGAATGTAACGGGGTTACCGTCCTCATCCACAGCCCACTTTAAGTCAAAGCCGTTTGATTCGGCATTTTCGCTGTATGCGTTTACGTTAGCACCGATCGTGCCGTTCTTGAAGTAATCAACATAGCCGAACCTTGTCGTGCCGACAAAGGAAGCTGTAGAGCTGTCACCCTGTATAGTACCCTGAACGCCGGGGATAACAACACCTCTCAGTGTGACAGTATCGCCCTTTGCAAGATCGTTCATATAGTAAACGCTGGGTGAAACCCATCTGCCTGTCTGCTTTGAGCCGTCGTTTGAGTTGCCCTGATTGTCTGTCCAGCTTGTTTTACCGTCGGCTGTCTTTTTGTATGTTACTTCGTAATCGGTGATGGTTGTATCTTCGTAATGCTCACTGCCTGCGAGTGCATACCATGTCTCGCCGTCCTCGGATACATATACCTGTCCGCTCTCAGCCGCACTTCCGCCGCTTACAAAGCTGTTGCCGTATGCATAGAAGTCAAGGCCGTAGGGGTTCGAGGGATCATCGGTTATGGGGTCGTCATAGTAATATGTGATATAACCGCCGAAGTTACCGAGTGATTTCATAGTGCCTGTGAGCGTCTGCTCGGGACCTACGCCGAAGGAAACATTGGTGTACTGGCTGTTGATGCAAAGATAATCAACGACCTTGTCGGGTACGTCATACTTGCTTCTCTTTGTAGCCTTTACCGTGTAGCTCTCCGAAAGAGTGCCGTTTGATATAGTTACAGTTGTGTTGCCGCTCTTGGCAACGAGGCTGTAATAGCCGTCTTCACCCGCTGTTGCGGCATCACTGCCTATTGTAACTGTGCAACCGTCAGCTGCCTTGAAATATACTGTAGGAAATTCTGCGTCATTTGCTATAACTATATTATAGCTGAGGAGTGATGGGTCAAATGCAGGGTATAAATCGCCGTAATCACTCTTAAGCTCTGTAAGATGTACATCCTTTACAGACGCGTCAGCCTTTATGAGCTTTATAGTGTAGCTTGCCACCTTATCTGCATCGTCAAACTTGTTTACAAGATAATCACCGTCAGAAACCGCATCGATAGATACCGTAACAGTGCCATCCTCGCCGAAAGAATATGCTGGAGTTGTTTCGCCGCTTTTAAGCTCGGTGTATTCGCCGTCAGCCTTTGCTCTGAAATGAACGTTTGCTGTTTTACCCTTAAGAGTAAGTGCAACGCTGTCGGTGTTACCTAAAATATAAGATGTGTAGCTGTGGCATTCTGCGTTTGTGCCGGTCGTGTCGGTCACATTGCCGTTTTCGTCATTTCTGAAAACCGTACCCTCCGCAAAGCCGTTATACTTTGTTGCGTACAGCTCTCTGCCGCCGGGAATAAGCGTAATGCCGCCTGAGCTTGCTATTTCTGCCGTGTAGTCATAGGGACGTGTTATATTGAATACATACTGCGTCTTTATGCTCTCATCGTCTATGTAGCAAAGCTCTAAAATCAGCTTGGTAAGACCGAAAGGAATATTAGAAATGCTGTTGAAGCTGCCGGACTTGATCTCGTTTCTCTGTGCAACGCCGTTTATATCGGTATAGACTGCATAGCACTTCAGCAGATCACTATTGAATTTAGTTCCGCTGTTGATATAGAAAGATGATGTACTGTAAGACTTTATTTTTATATCATATTCGAGCTTTTCGGGGTCGAAAGCATCATTGTCCCAGCCGTCAAGTGAGAAAGCCGAAAGTGCAAAGCTGTCAAAACGTGCGGCAGGTCTGTCGCCCTCTTTTACAGTTACCTTGTATGTACTTGCGGCTTTGCCCTCGCCTACCGTAACGGTGATAACATCGCCGTCCTTTATCTCTGTAGGCTTTGTCAGGCTGAGTGTCTTATCGCCGATCTTGCTTACTGTCTTGAAATTCCTGTTCAGTGCCGTGGGACGGAAATTGATACTCTTTGTGCCGAAAGGAACAGTCAGAGTATATTCGTAAGTCTTTGAGCCAAATTCGGGGGAAAGCGTGCCGTAATCGCTGTTTATTGCTTTAAGCGATGTGTCAGTGCCGCTCCAGTCGCTGCCGAGGTCAGCGCCCCAGTTCATAGTGTACTGCATACGGAGCTCGTCACCGTCTGTGAGCTTGCCGTTGGCTACAGTGTAGGCATCAAAGCCCTCGTTTGTAAACCAGTCGTTGAGCGTGCCCATCCAGCCGCTCATTGAGCCGCCGGCTTTTTCTTTAAGTCCTGCAATCTCACTTATGTAGCCTGCATCAGCGCCGGTCTGTGTAAAGCCTGAGCTTTCAATAGCGTCCTTTATGCAGGTCATAGCGCTTGAATTTTTATCAAGCGATACCCACTTGTCGACCTTGGTGCCTATCCATGCGGGAGCTTCACCGCCGTCGACCGCTTCGGTAAACGTTGTGTTTTCTACGATAACACGGACGCTTCCGAGGTCATCATCGGCAAATACCGTAAAGCTTACCTGCGGTACTGAGAGTAACGCAAGCGAAAGCGCTAACAGTAAAGCCGACACTTTTGCTGTAAATTTCTTCACAGTTGTCATAGTTTTACCTTCCTTTATTCTTTTTTGCCGTAAGGCTTAACCGTCTAATCTGCGTTTTGCCGCTTTTCTTCTTTGCCGGGAGCGTTCACGCTTGGCACGACTTTTCTCCTTTGCGGATACTGCGGGCGGTTCTTTCAGCCCTGCGGCTTCAAGCGCCCTTGTCCACGGACCCAGCTTCTGCTTTATAAAGCAGACTTCGCTTGGAGTAAAATCGGAGCGTTTGGGCAGAGCGCCAAGCTGTTCATACTTTTCGCAAAGCATAGCGACAGCCCTGCTTAATTTTTCGTCCGCCATAACGTCACCTCCGTAAACAAATACGAAAAACGGCAATAAAAAATGCCTTCACCAAAAAAGTGAAAGCACAACTGATCTTTTAGCACAGCAAACATAAGCCATACGGATATGCCAAAAAAGCATAAGGGTACAGCCTTAGCTGAAGATCGGCTGTACTTCTTCCTCGTCCAAGAGACAATGCCGAAAAATACGGGGGTATTCTGACTTGTGAGCATAGGCTCAGATACAGTAATGACGGTTGCTTTGGATTCTCACCAAATTCCCTATTACCTACCGGGCAAAAAGCCTTTCGTACCGTATTTTCGATATTCGGTTAAGGATAAGTATAGCATAAAGGGGGAAGAAATGCAAGAGGGGAAGGGGTATTATGAAAATAAAAAAACGAGGTGCGTTGACACCTCGTTTTGCTATATCATATTATTTATCTTATCAGAACGCAATTCTGTCCTCGATGTACTTCTTTACATCTGCGATAGGCATTCTTTCCTGCTTCATAGAGTCACGTTCACGGACTGTTACGCAGCCGTCCTCAACGCTGTCGAAGTCGTATGTGATGCAGAAGGGAGTACCGATCTCGTCCTGTCTTCTGTATCTCTTACCGATAGCGCCTGCATCGTCATAGTCAACGCAGAAGTACTTTGACAGTTCGTCTGCGATCTCGCCTGCCTTGTCGGCGAGCTTCTTTGACAGGGGCAGAACTGCCGCCTTGACGGGAGCTAAGTAGGGGTGGAAGTGCATAACGTTTCTTGTCGTGCCGTCCTCAAGCTGTTCTTCGTCATAAGCTTCTGTGATAACTGCAAGGAACAGACGCTCAACACCGAGCGAGGGTTCGATAACATAAGGAACGTACTTTTCGTTTGTTTCGGGATCGAAATATTCCATCTTCTGACCGCTTGTCTTGATGTGCTGTGTAAGGTCGTAGTCGGTTCTGTCCGCAACGCCCCAAAGCTCGCCCCAGCCGAACGGGAACAGATATTCAAAGTCTGTTGTAGCCTTTGAGTAGAAGCAAAGCTCCTCCTGGTCGTGGTCGCGCAGTCTTAAGTTCTCTTCGTTTATGCCGAGGGACAGGAGCCACTTCTTGCAGTAGTCCTTCCAGAAGTAGAACCAGTCAAGGTCTGTACCGGGCTTGCAGAAAAATTCAAGCTCCATCTGCTCGAACTCTCTTACACGGAAGATGAAGTTGCCGGGAGTGATCTCGTTTCTGAATGACTTACCTACCTGTGCAACACCGAAGGGTACTTTTTTACGGGTAGTACGCTGGATATTCATAAAGTTTACAAAGATACCCTGCGCTGTTTCGGGACGGAGGTAAAGCTCGCTCTTCGAGTCCTCTGTAACGCCCTGGAATGTCTTGAACATAAGGTTGAACTGTCTTATGTCTGTGAAATCGGCCTTGCCGCAGTTGGGGCAGGTGATGCCTTTTTCACGGATATAATCCATCATCTGCTCGTTTGACCAGCCTGCACAGTTTGTGCCGTCAAAGTCCTCGATAAGATTATCCGCTCTGTGACGTGTCTTACAAGCCTTGCAATCCATAAGGGGATCGGAAAATCCGCCGATATGACCCGATGCTACCCATGTCTGAGGGTTCATGAGGATAGCGCTGTCAAGTCCTACGTTGTACTTGCACTCCTGTATGAATTTTTTACGCCATGCGGACTTGATGTTGTTCTTCAGCTCAACGCCGAGAGGTCCGAAATCCCATGTATTTGCAAGTCCTCCGTATATCTCGCTTCCGGGATATATAAAGCCTCTGCCCTTACAGAGAGCGACCAGCTTATCCATGGTTTTTTCTGTGTTTTTCATGTGCGAAATTTCCTTTCCTGTTTTGCATTTAAAAGCAGTGCACGGCAACGTATCTGCGCTGTCGTGCTTGTCTGCCATATAATTGAATACGGTTAAAATACCGTTTTAATACGATGAACTTTTAATCCCGACCGTTTTGCTGTACAGAAAGGTCGGAACTTACAGTGCCTTACAGCTTTTCAATCCAGCCCATTTCATCGGGGAGCTTGCCGTACTGCATACCTGTCATTGTGTCATAAAGACGCTGAGAGATAGGTCCTATCTTGTTGTTGTTGATAAGCATAACCTTATCGCCCCACTTTAAGTGACCTACAGGTGAAATAACAGCGGCTGTACCTGTACCGAATACTTCGCTGAGCTTGCCTGCATCGTAAGCGTCTGCGATTTCCTGAATTGTAATTCTCTTCTCGCTTACCTTAAGTCCCCACTTCTTGCACAGCTCTATAGATGACTTTCTTGTGATACCCGAAAGGATAGAGCCCTGGAGTGCGGGAGTAACGACCTCGCCGTCGATCACGAAGAAGATGTTCATAGCGCCTACTTCTTCAATGTACTTGCGCTCAACGCCGTCAAGCCACAGTACCTGTGAGTAGTTCTGCTTGTGAGCCTCGTCCTGACCGATGAGCGATGCGGCGTAGTTGCCGCCTGTCTTTGTAAAGCCCATACCGCCTCTTACCGCACGGACATAGTTTGTTTCAACATAGATATTAACGGGGTCAAGACCCGAAGCGTAATATGCACCTGAGGGTGACATAATTATCATAAAGTAATACTTGTCGCCGGGGCGAACGCCGAGGAACGGATCTGCGGCGAATATGAACGGACGTATGTAAAGCGAAGCGCCGTCTGTATGAGGTACCCAGTCCGCATCTATCTTGACGAGCTCGTGAAGAGCCTGTAAGCAGTCGTCAACATTAAGCTGAGGGATAACAAGACGCTCGGCAGAGATGTTCATTCTCTTGAAGTTTTCTTCCGGACGGAAGAACTGAATGCTGCCGTCGGGAGTTCTGTATGCCTTCATACCCTCGAAAATTTCCTGTCCGTAGTGAAGAACCATAGCGGCAGGTGAAAGCGAAATATCCCCATAGGGAACTATTCTTGCGTCATGCCAGCCCTTACCCGTGTCATATTCCATAATGAACATATGATCGGTAAAGATGTGACCGAAACCGAGCTTTGTTTCGTCAACGGGCTTTGCCTTAGGTGTTTTAGTTTTCTCAATTTTGATTTCCATTGTAAAAACATTCCTTCCTGAAAGCGAGTTTATCGCCGTAATTTCCGCCATAGCGGCAGCTCATCTGCCTTATGCAAGCGAAATACCGTTTCCTTTCAGCATCAGTATGATGAAAATACAGGGAAATTATGTATGCTTGCAGTACCGACTGATTGTACAAAGAAAATTATAGCACTATTCGCCGAAAAGTTCAATATGTTTTTTGCACATTTTGCATTTTTTAAGCGGATTTCTTTCATTGACAGGCGGTGCTTTCATTATGGCGAAAATAAATCGGTCCGATACCGCTTTGAGGACATCGGACCGATCATGATATTTCAGGTTACTGCTGGTTTGACATTTCGTAGGATTCGATCATCTTTTTTACCATCTGACCGCCGATTGAACCTGCCTGCTTTGAAGTAAGGTCGCCGTTGTAACCGTTATCCTTAAGGGGTACGCCTACTTCGTTTGCGGCCTGCATCTTGATGCTGCTTAATGCTGCCTTGTTCTTTTTATTAGTACTAGCCATTGTTGTTTCCTCCGTAATTTTTTGCAGGTCCTTTTGACCTTGCAACATTATTATGTTCGGAGAAATTTTAAATATAAGATGAAATTTATGGTGATTAGATTACGTTTTTCCTGTCGCTTATTATAACTCCGTCCGATATCTCGATTATTCTTTTACAGCGTGACGCGATATCCTTGTCATGAGTTACTATAATGACGGTTTTGCCCTCGCGGCTGAGCGTTTCAAAAATACGCATTATCTCATCGGCTGTATCGCTGTCAAGAGCGCCTGTGGGTTCGTCCGCAAGTATGATCTCAGGCTCGTTTACTATAGCTCTTGCAATAGCGGTTCTTTGCTTCTGACCGCCCGAAAGCTTGAATACGGGGGTCGATATCTTATCGGACAGCCCTACCTTCTGCAAAACAAGCCTTACCGCTTTTTCTTTGTCGATCTGTTTTTTTGAATATATCAGAGGTATGCGCACGTTTTGCTTTACCGTGTATTTTTCGACCAGTGCAAAGTCCTGTATTACAAAGCCGATAACGGCATTGCGAAGCCCGGCTTGCTGTTTTTCTCCGAAAGAAGATACATTTTTGCCGTTTATAGCGTATTCGCCGTCTGTCGGCTTATCAAGCAGTCCGAGAATATTGAGCAGGGTGGATTTTCCGCTTCCGCTTTTTCCGATTATCGCGACAAGCTCTCCGCAGTTTATATCAAAGCTTACGCCTTTCAGCGCTTTGACCTCAGCCTCGCCCGACGAGAAATTTCTTGTGAGATTTTTTACGCTTATCATAGCTTTTCCTCCTTCACGGCGATTATAAGTGACTTCTTTTTCAGTGTTGTTACAACAGGTATAAGAGAAATAATTACGGAGATTATTCCGGTAATAATTATCGCAATAGTTGCTGTCAACGTATGCAGGATTACAGCCATTATCATGCCGCTTAAAAATACCACGAAAAATGCACCTGCCCCGACCCTTAAAATAATATCGTTTATTGTAGCGCCGCATATGACGTGTATAAGAAGCTCGGATATATTTTTTCTGACATATGTGAGCATCGTTTCGATAAGGCTCAGAAGACATAGCACAAGTATTATCACCCCGATTATGATCATAATCATGCTGTTTTGTAAAAATGTATCGGAGCGCTGTTTTATCATATCGTTTATTGAAATGAAATTATAGCCGTAAATACCAAGCTCTGCGGCTTTTTCGTTGATCGCCGAAAGTGCGTTTTTATTTTCCGCGAAAATAAGCTGTGTGGGGTAATCAATACCGTTTTCTTTAAGAAATTCCGTGCTCATTATCGGCATATATACTGCCGTGTCAACAGATGTTACTGCCATATCGCCGGACGATATCATATATGTATATTGTCCGGACTTCAGAATGCCGACTATTTCGTATTTATCAAGATATTTATCTCCTACAGAATATCCGTCTGCGGCTGTGCTTCCGACTACAACGGGAATGTTTTTGCCGTCACCGCCGTATTCATCATCAGAGAACAGCCTGCCCTGTTCGACCGTTATATTGTAATAATCGAAAAAAGCGGAAGTTACTCCGTACACATCATAAATATCTCCCGATATGTTATCGCCGTATACAAGACTATTAAGATATGCAAAGTCTACGGTTTTGTAGTTTTCGCCTATGTAATATGAAAGCTCGTTTGTTTCGCCCGAAATTGCCACCCTGATCTCATCGTCCGTTTTTGATTTAACATAATAATTATCGTTGCGGCTGTCATACGAAATATCCTGAGCGGCAGTGCCGTTTCCTGCCTCGGATAAAAAATCACAGCCAGAGCTAACAACATAGAATACAAGCAGAAGCTGACAGAATATCAACAGATAGAGGGGAAGGGAAGAGCGTATATCATTTATAATAAGTTGGATTTTTTCGTTACGCATATTATTCCCTCCTCAGGCTGTTTATCATTTTTCCGCTGTATTTTACGCTTTGTCTGTAAGCGGTTACTATATTTACAGCCGTAAGTATAACTGCGATAAGCAAGCCGTATGAAAGACGAATGCTACCGAGGTAGAAGGTGACCTGCGGAATGAGCGATATAATAAAGGTCAGCATAAAACCGACTGACATTCCTGCCACATCGGCAATAACGGCGTATAAGAATATCAGCTTTCGTATGTCGTCACTGTCAGCACCGCATATCCTGCGTGCGACCATTTCTGACTGCTTTGAGTCGAGCCACGCCGACATAAATACCCCGGAGCTTAGTATAAGGCAGATACCTGTAAGAGCTACTATTACAACGGTCACAGCAGACAAGCCCTTAGTGCCGCCTGCCGCAGTTTTAACGTCCGACTGAGCGTTTACAGAGCAGTTTATCGTGTCGCGTTCAGCTTCAATGTCGTTTCTTATATTATTTGCAATGTATGCCGTACCTTCGCCGCAGTCGGCGATAAGAGTTATATTCTGAAATATTACCGTGCTTTTTGCGACCCCGGCGAAATTTGTCGTATAGGCGTTTAATGAGTTTGCGCCGGAATAAATATCCGTTCCGATGACCTCGTGATCGGAAGAAAAAAGATTTATAGTCTGCTTACCGCCGATATCCATAGTCTGCGTCAGCTTCTGAGTCGAAACAACGGCCTTTGGAGTATCGCTCCTGATATCATCGCTATTCATAAGCGCATACGACAGGTCGCTGTCCGAATAATTGAACAGCGCATAGCCTTTGCCGGACGCGTTGATAAGCATAGCTCCTCTTGCTTTGTTTTTCGCTAGGATATCCGCAATATCACTGTAGGAAAGAGCGTTATCGCTGTAGTTATCCTGAGTGATCTCAAGCAATACGGCATCGTCCGAAAAACGGTCGGTGATATCCGAAGAGCCGATATTGAAGAATAATGACATAAGAATGGTGCAGAGTGTGAGCACGGCAGAGTAGAATACTGTTATCATTCCGCTTTTGTTGAACAGTTGCCGCATTTAAGCTCCTTTCACGATAGGGATAATCTTGATTACATAATATCACAGGCAGAAAGATATGTCAAGAAATCCATATTTGTATTTAAAACAAAGCCTGTATATGCTAAAATATAGTTATCATATTACAGGAGGAGCTTTTATGCCGACCGAACTTGACACAATGAAGCATGCAAAGGAGTACATAGACAAGCTTGCAAACGGGATTGATCCGTTTACCGATAAGCCTGTACCCGATGACGACATTGTAAATAATGTGAAGCTGTCGCGCTGTTTTTTCTACATTTCGGGGATACTCGAAAAGGTTATCGAAAATGGCGGAGAAGTATCGCCTGTTAAAACCGTCGAAGTCGTAAAATCGGGAAGACGCGGTGTGGTGGTTATCACCGATGAGGCGAGAGCCGCTTTCAAGTGCTTTATAAACGAAGTTACGCCGACAGCGTTTACCGATATGATAAACAAGCACCTTGACCCGGATATATCAGGCAGGCTCAAGAAAAACGCTATTTCCGACTGGCTTTCTGAGGTCGGTATGCTTGAAAACTATGAGCTTCCGAACGGTAAAATGCGCAGACGACCTACAGAAAGCGGAAGCAATGAAGGTATACGTCTGAGTGAATATTTCAGTGCGGACGGCTTTCCGAGGGCGGCACTTATGCTGAGTCCTGCGGCACAGCAGTTTATCCTTGACAATATAGACGCTATAGCGGAAATGAACGGAGCGCCGAGAGAAAGACGTAAAAGAAAACCGTTTGATGTAACAAACGGTATGAGAGATAATTTATCGGCTAAGGAAGTACCTATGTCTGCATCGGCGATCACAACCGAAATTAACCAATATGTAGATGCCGAAAATTCGGGCACACTGAAAGCAGGGATAGTTGCAAAATGGCTTGAAAAACAGGGTATACTTGAAAATACGGAACTCCCGGGTGGCAGAAAAAGCCGACTGCCAACCGACGAAGGTTTACAGCTTGGCATATTCACCGAGCAGAGAACATCAATGAGCGGAGATGAATATACAGCTGTGCTTTATCCGCCGGCGGCACAAGAGTATATTTACAGCCATATTGACGAAATAGCCGATTTTAATAACGGATAATAAAAGAGGCTGTAACACAATTCTTCAGCTTATCAAATTACATTAAAATTACAATGCAATATATTATAAAAATGTCAAAACAATAAATATATAGCCAACAACGCTGAAAACAGTTTCTATACCGACAAGGTGCTAATAATTTCGTGAGTTTATCAATGCAACTGCACTGTCACCGAAATTTCCAAAAGACGCACTATCCTGAGATATCTGTACAGTCCCCCGGGTCGGGCAGAGCGTCAGCGTCCCGCTTATTGCGGCTTTTCAAACGCAATCGTTTGTGTGTCTTATCGCCAACACCCCTTTATGGCAGAAGAGAAAAGGAGTCAGGAAAGTGGGATGCGTGACTGAGCATTGCAAAAGCAATGCTCCCGCTCCTCTCGTCGCTCCAGAGGAATGACTGATTTGGGAGAAAACCTAAGGGGAGAGGGGAAAGCGCCTTTGGAGCGCCTTCCTCTCTCCCCTTGGGTTGTCTCCCTCACACATAGCAGCAACGTTATCAAATGGAATAGCGAACCCGAGAAGTGCTATCCGACAAAAGGCAGTATCGGTAGCCGACTATCACCGCAAAACATCAAACGATAAAAAGCAAGTACATCTGATAACAAACATATTCAATAAGCAAAAACCGGAGCAAAAAAACTCCGGTTTTACTTTTATCCTCTGACATTATAATCCTGTGCAAGAAGCACAGACGCTTTTGCGAGCTTGTGCAGATAAACAAACGGTCCGACAATGATAAGACTTCCCAGAACGTTCCAGAGCCAGTAATCCGTAGCACCGAAAGAATATGCTATGCCACGTCTTGCAAGCTCGTTGCCCATTCTCGAAGAAAGGTTATGAAACCATGCAATAAAACCGAAACCGAATGTAAGCGGTCCGACAATAAACGCCATAAGGCAGTAATGCATTGTCTTTTTTCCGTCAAATCTGCTTGCGATAAGATTTATATCTTCTGAAATTCCGGAAAAGAAAACTAACGGATAAATTCCGAAAGTTACAATCGTTAACAAAATCAGCTTAAGCAGACCTCTGCGCGTATTGAGTTGTCTTACCGGTCCGTAAAACGGCTGTCCGTATGGCTGCTGATACTGCGGTGCAGGCTGTTGATACTGCGGTGCAGGCTGCTGATACTGCGGTACAGGCTGTTGATACTGCGGTGCAGCCTGCTGATAATTGTTCTGTTCGTTCATGTTTATACCTCCCTGAAAGTTTTTTTAATAGTAACATAATATTAAACGAATGTCAATAATTTGGATTAACAAATTTAATCTTTAAGACGGCTTGCAAAAATACCGCAGATGAAAAATCAATCTTGCCGAAAACAGTTGACAGAGCGAAAAACCGGTGCTATAATAACCCCAGACTTAAAATCCGCAGGAGCGGATTTTGCCGTGCAAAAGCACGGCTTGCGGCGCACCGCAAGTCTGAGAACATTTTACCATTAAATCTTTTGCCTGACGACAAAATACGGCGTACCGCCGTGTCGGTTTACACCGACCTGATTTATGGTATAATAACCCCAGACTTAAAATCCGCAGGAGCGGATTTTGCCGTGCAAAAGCACGGCTTGCGGCGCACCGCAAGTCTGAGAACATTTTACCATTAAATCTTTTGCCTGACGACAAAATACGGCGTACCGCCGTGTCGGTTTACACCGACCTGATTTATGGTATAATATGAGCATTGTGCAACGAGTGTTATATAAAAATCCATATCACGAGGTGATATTATGCCACCCAGGGCAAAATACACAAGAGAAGAAATAACCGAAATAGCGCTTGGGATAGTTACCGAGAACGGAGCGGAGATGCTCAACGCAAGAAGTCTTGCCGAAGCGATGGGTACTTCCACACGACCTATCTTTACTGCGTTCAGAAATATGGAAGAGCTCGAACGGGCTGTCCATGAATCGGCTATGGAATTGTTCAGCGAATACGCAAAGACGGGAAGCTCGGATATGCCGGCATTCAAGCAGGTCGGAATGCAAATGCTCACATTTGCCAAGGAAAAGCCTAAGCTTTACAGGCTTCTGTTTATGAGTGAGCAGGATCACAGCTTTGATTTTGAGAAAATGTTTGCATCTATGCTCGGCGTTACCGCTGATAGATGTATAGAATATATCATGCACGATTATGCGCTGTCAAGGGAAGATGCCATGACGCTTTTCAGGCAGGTATGGATATTCACTTACGGCATAGGCGTATTGCTGTCGTCGAATATCTGTCTGTTCACCGATAAGGAAGTTTCCGATATGCTCAGTGAGCAGTTCAGGAGTACGCTTATAATGATAAAGTCAGCGCATGCAAAAGAGAAGAAATGATTTTTAATAAGGGAAAATTAAATATATGAAAGCGGGGAAAACCAGAAATGGAATTATTAAAGCAAAATGAGCTTACCGCAAACAAGGCCGCGGCAAGCGTAATGAGGGTCACAGGCATACTGTTTGTGCTGGTTCTGATACTTGATATTGTAGGGATATTCAAGGTTCAGGTGCCCACAATGGTGGTCGCGTTTATAATAGGCGAGGTGCTGCTGTTCCTGCCTACACTGGTGACAAATATCCTTAAGATCCAAAAGGGCTGGGTAAAATACTTTACCGTAGCCTGTGCCGTATTGTTCACAACAGTGCTTGCGTGTGTACTTGCATACCACGTTGTGATCCTTTATGTATATCCTATAGCTATAGCGAGCCTGTTCTTCTCGACTAAGCTCAGTATGTTCACGATAGTGTTTACGGTGCTCGGTACGGCGGGTGCGCAGTATGTCTGCTTTATCTGCGGATTTGTCGAGGATCATAATGTAGAAAACATAACTCAGCTCATAACCTATCTGATAATGCCCAGAACCATAGTGCTTATTGCCGTATCGGCAATAATCTATGTGCTTTGCAGACGTACTGCGATAATGCTCGGAAGCCTTATGGGTGCTGAAAAGCAGAAGGAGATACAGAAAAAGACCCTTGAGATATCCGGCTCGATGGCAGATATGGTAAACGAGCTTGAAAAGGTATCCTCAGCGTCTGCCGAAGCCAACAGCAGCATATCCGGCGAAACGATGAACGTTATGCGCGACAGCGATACGAATGCGGAATCCATAAAATCGATCGAGCAGAACATAACAGAGATATCCGAGAGTCTGCGCAGTCTTTCGGAGATGAGCGGCAAAATAGCAGGTCTTACAGAAAAGGCGAACGAGATAACCGCCGATAATGACAATAAGATAACCGCCGCGTCGCAGAACATGGAAAAGATAAGTGCGAGTACCGATGATACCTGCGATATGATACTGAGCCTTGCGGCGCAGTCCAAGAAGATAGCGGCTATATCAAATGTTATTTCCGACATTTCGACCCAGACAAATATACTTGCGATAAACGCGTCAATTGAAGCCAGTCACGCGGGAGAAGCCGGCTCGGGCTTTGCGGTAGTCGCAGACGAGATCAAAAATCTTTCCGAAAAGACAGCCACGGCGGCAGAAGAAATAGGCGATATCATTTCTGCGGTAACAAACGGAGTGGAAAAAGCGGCAGATGCAATGAAGCACAACGCGGCACTTACAAGAGAGGGCGTTTCCGATATGGAAACTATCCGCCGCTCAGCCGAGCATATCGGTGCTTCAAACAAGGAGGTAACGCAGAACATAGAGGATATGAACAGCGTTATATCAAATGTCTTTGCTAACAGCGAAACGGTAACAAGAGAGCTTGGCACGGTAAGCCATAATATCACCGGTAACAGCGACGCTCTTCAGCACGTTGCGGCGGCTATAGAGGAGAACTCTGCGGGAACGCAGACTCTCGACTCGATGGTGAAGCAGATAAAGTCAATGGCTGCCGAGCTTGAACAGCTTACAGAGTGATAAATACATATCAAAGTCGTCCCGACCTTTAAAAGGTCGGGATTTTTTTGCGCCTTTTTCCGTTTGTTTTTCATTTTATACATAAATAATGTAACAAACCGTGTTTTAATATACTTGCAAAGGAACATTGCAAGATACTTTTCAATGCTGTTTTCCGTGGAAAAGGGCAGAAGAAAAGACACACTATACAGTAGTATAATTAAAAAAATACATACAATTACAATTTTTGCGGGAGTTGCTATGGATAAAAAGGATAACAAGGCAGAATTGCTGAACGGCGTATACGGTTCGATATGCGAAACTATCGGCTTTGAAAATACCGTAAAGCTGTATCAACAGCTCAAGGGCAGTCAGATTAACTTTCCTACACGGCTCTATTCAAAGGAATATGTAACGCGTGAGGCAACGCGGATCTATGACGGTACATCGGATTCGCTCAATAAGATAGCTACCGAGTACAACTACTCGGAAAGAACTATAAGAAAACTTCTGAAGAAGAAAAACGAGGAGGAGTAAAAATGGAACAGAAAACATCTAACAAGAACAGCATAATCGCGCTGTGCGTTGCAGCGGCGGTTATCGTTGTCGCATTGGCGGCTTATTTCATAATAAGCGGTCAGAAAGGGGAAAATCAGCCCACGGTCAGCGCCACGATGGAGCTGAACACGGTAAACATTTACGGTGCCTGGTACAAGAAAGCAGGCGACAGCACATATGAGCTGAGGTTCAAGGACAATAAGGAGCTGTCATACAAGCAGACGGCGGCAGACGGTACTGTTACGGCACAGTCCGATGAGGGTACATACGATATCGCGGACGGTAAGCTGATACTTACGATCGTTGCAGGCGGTCAGACCTACAGTGACACCTGCACAGCAAACGTGAACGAAAAGCAGATGTCAATTGTCGCGGACGCAAACGGCAGTGGGCTTTTTAACGGTATCTACGACAAGGACGGAGCGGATTATTCCGTACCCGATGTTTCAGATGATGAACCGTCAGAAGCACCTGATACCACATCGGCACAGACAACGGTTGCTACCGAAACGACAACTACAACGGCTGCTACAACTCCCGCACCTGAAACGACCGCACAGACAACAGCGGCAACAACTCCTGCGCCTGAAACGGCCGCACAGACAACAGCGGCTACAACTCCCGCACCTGAAACCACAGCCGCTGAAACACAAGCTGAAGCTCCTGCTGTTACCAATGGAACTATAGCACTTCCGGACTATATACAGTATTATTTTGATAACGATTTTGTCGATGTATGGGGTATCACAGCCAGCATTTATACCGGATATTATGCTTGCTACGAAAAGGACGGTCTTGATATCTACTATTGCAGAAAAGACTTTATTCAAGACCACCCGATCTTAGGACGAGGCAAGGCGATTATGGTCGAGTGTCCTATAATATCTTTCTTTACCGATTTTGACGGTTATGTGACATATGGAGCTTTCAGCAATTATCTGTATGAAAACTACGGCAATTATATAACGCTCAGGGATGATGGCACATTCGCAACATATGATGACGGCACATACGTTATATATTTCAATTTTGCTTCGGGCGTTGAAATATCAGCTTCTACGCTCATCGGTGACGGAAATATAGTAATATGTGAGGAACAGGAATACTACAGAGATAAGCTTTAATTCAAAAGGAGATTGTTATGAAACTCAATAAAGAATTTATACTTAAAAATCTTATGGGAATTATCTGTGTTCTGATAGTTCTTGCGCTGCTTCTTCCGTTTATGTCGGTCAAGGCGGAGGTATCCGTCGGCGGATTTGGCGGCGGAAGTGCCGATCAGTCAGTGAACGGCTTTTCACTTGTAACAGACGGCGGGATTTTCGGCTTTGCATTTATACTTTGTCTTGCGGCAGTGGCGGCAAGCTGTTATATCCCGCAGTTAAAGCCGTTCAGAAAGATAATCGCCGCAGTCGGCTCGGTTGCAGGAACGATCTGTCTGTTCATAGCTCCAGGTGCGGCGGCAGGCGCTGTAAATGCGGCGGCAGGCGGAGCTGCGGCAGGTACGGGAGTTTCGGCAAAGGTCGAGCTTAGCTATCAGATAGGCTTCTGGATAATACTTATACTTATGCTTGCACTTATCGCGATGTCCGTTATACAGTTCTTAGGTCTTAAGGGCAACAAGGTCTTTGACGCGGTAAATTCTGCCGAAGCAGATACCGCCGCATTGCCGACAAATACAGGCGCGGAAACTAAATCACCGCTCGCCGGCTTAAATACCGACAGCATAAGAAATATGGCGCAGAATGCGGCAGGCGGAATTGCCGGTGCGGCAGAGAGCCTGAAGGATAAAGCCTCGCAGGCGGCACAGAATATTCAGAACCGTGCTCCCGCGGCTAAAAAGGAAGATCCTCAGGCTGTGATGGAGCAGATAAAACAGCTCCATGAGATGAAAGAAAACGGAATACTTACAGAAGAAGAGTTTGCAGAGAAGAAAAAGGAGTTTTTAGCTCGCCTCTGATAATTGCATTTGTAACATAAATAATGTATAATTACCTTGTATTATTCTGTTGTACAAGGAGGAAGATACATGGGTAAAACGGCAAATTGTCTGAAAATGCTTCAGCTTTTAAGCTCGGGCAGAGTATATAAAGGTCAGGAGCTTGCAGATATCCTCGAAACAAATGTAAGGAATATAGCGGAGTACCGCACAGAGCTTGAACAGGCAGGATATTTTATAGAGGGCATACCGGGAAAATACGGTGGGTATCATCTGATAGCAGACCGGCTTATCCCCTCGGTAAAGCTGACTGACGAGGAGCAGAATGCCCTGTCGTCCGGGTCTGAATATCTCAGGTGTCGTAATGATTTTCCATACGGCAGTGAATATGAAAAAGCGATCGGCAAGGTTTTTGCCGCAGTGAAGCACGGAACGCCGCAGGATATATTTGTATCAAACCGTTTTCCGCTTGCTGTGGACGAGCGGGAGCTTGACAGAAGGTACTCAGTCGTGGCGGGGTGCATAGCTCACAGAAAAGAGCTTGAGATGGACTATCTGTCGCTGTCAAATAAGGTGTCGCACCGCCGCTTTGACCCATACAAGCTTTTTATGTATAACAATGCATGGTTTATGCTAGGGTATGATAAGAAGTCGTATGAAATACGGTACTTCAAGCTCAGCCGTATTCAGTCAATGACAGTCACTGAGGATAAATTCCGTATTCTTGCGACATATAAGGAAAGCGACTATCTTGATGAGTTCGGTATGAAAAAGAACGGCGAACTGCATGAGATAACACTTCGTTTGCACGGCAGATACGCAATGCTTGCCCGTGAACGCATTTACGGCAGAGATCAGACAGTGACACTTATTGATGAAGACACGACCGAGCTCAGGTGCACAATGCAGAACGAGGAAGATATAATGAGCTTTGTGATGGGGTTTGGAAGTCATTGCGAGGTTGTTTCGCCGGGGTGGCTCAAAGACAGGGTAAAGGACGAGGCGAGGAAAATATTATCGCAGGATAGGCAGTAAGCTTTAATTGAAATGCAAGGGGTTGTGGCACAATTCTTCAGTTTATCAAATTACATTAAAATTGCAATGCAACATATTGCAAAACAGTCAGAACAATATATTCAGCCAACACCGCTGAAAACAATTTCCGTGCCGATAAGGAGTTAATAATTTTGTGAGTAAATCGGTGCAACTGCACTGTCACTGACTATCTAAAAAGAACGCTACTATCCTGAGATATCTGTACTAAAATGGGACTAA
>ERZ779877.51-NODE-51-length-131916-cov-6.307263_pt1 | contig 131916 bp, 116 predicted proteins | sample MGYA00511556_ERZ779877 | MGnify/ENA primary metagenome ERZ779877 (study PRJEB29588, sample SAMEA2159338) | human gut metagenome | biome: human gut; feature: human-associated habitat; material: faeces | place: Denmark | collected 2008/2010 ... | reverse complement strand
TGGACCTTGCACAGGAAGTCTGTAACCGCAATGGCTGGACACTTGTAAAGCAGCCGATTGACTGGGATTCAAAGGACATGGAATTAAATTCGGGAACCATCAGCTGTATCTGGAACGGATTTACGATGGACGGCAGGAAAGATGAATATACATGGTCTTCTGCCTATGTGGATAATTCACAGGTGGTTGTTGTAAGAGCCGACTCCGGCATTACAAAGCTTTCCGACCTTGCGGGAAAAGTTGTTGTTGTACAGGCGGATTCCTCTGCATTGGCAGCATTTACGGGAGAAGATGCAGAAGAAGCAAACCGTGCGCTTGCGGCAAGCTTTCAGTCCTTACAGCAGGTGTCTGATTATAACAGTGCGTTTATGAATCTGGAATCCGGTTCAGTCGATGCGGTCTGCATGGATATCGGTGTCGCAAAGTACGAACTGGAAGCCCGAGGCAGCAAATATGTGATGTTAAATGAACATGTATCTTCCGAGCAGTATGGCATCGGTTTTAAAAAGGGCAATACCGAATTAAGAAATCAGGTACAGGAAGCGTTAAATGAAATGCTGGCAGATGGTACATTTAACGAAATCGCACAGAAGTGGAAGCTGGAAGAAAGCGTATGCCTGGGACAGAGCGGTGCAGATGAAGTGCTGCTTGCCGAAAACGGACAGACACAGAAGAAAAATTCTGTTGCACAGCTGGGAGAAATCATTGTGCAGTTAAAAAACGGCATGTTTGCCACACTTGGTATTTTTATTCTCACACTGGTGTTCTCACTGCCGCTCGGACTTGTGATTACATTTATCCGTATGAGTAAAGTAAAGCTTTTACAGTGGATTGCGAAGATTTATATTTCAATTATGCGTGGTACGCCGTTGATGCTGCAGCTTCTGGTTGTATTTTTCGGACCATATTACCTGTTTGGCATTTCACTGTCATACTCGTATCGTTTCTATGCAGTTATTATTGGTTTTGCATTAAATTATGCGGCATATTTTGCAGAAATTTACCGCGCCGGTATCGAAGCTGTTCCGGCAGGACAGTATGAAGCCGCCGAGGTGCTGGGATATTCAAAGACACAGACCTTTGTACGTATTATATTCCCGCAGATGGTAAAGCGGGTGATGCCGCCTGTAACCAATGAAGTGATTACCCTGGTAAAGGATACATCGCTTGCCTTTGCACTGGCATACACAGAAATGTTTACGCTCGCAAAACAGGTTGCGGCAACGAATGCAAGCATTATGCCGCTGTTTGTAGCCGGTGTATTTTACTACATTTTCAACTTCTTAGTTGCATGGATTATGGAACAGATTGAAAAGAGCATGCAGTATTACAGATAAATTATAGATAACGTATCTGCGGATTGCCAAAAAGGCAGGCGGCAGGAAGCGTCTGCGGAAATGAGGAATTAAGATGAAATTATTAGAGATGAAGCATGTCGGCAAAAGTTTTGGCGAGCTTGAAGTATTAAAAGATATATCAATGGAAGTGGAAGAAGGCGAGGTTGTAGCAATTATCGGACCATCCGGCTCCGGAAAATCAACCCTGCTTCGCTGTGCAACCCTGCTTGAAACAATGGATAAGGGTGTTTTGAAATACTGTGGGGGAGCGGCAACGGATAATGCGGAGGGAGAAGCCACCCATTACGTATCCAGACAACAGCTGGCACAGTTAAAGAATAATTTTGGACTGGTTTTCCAGAATTTTAATCTGTTCCCGCATTATTCGGTTTTAAAAAATGTGACGGATGCGCCGATACATGTGCAGAAGCGTGACAGGGATGAAGTCTATAAAGAGGCAAGGGAGCTGCTTAGAAAAGTAGGACTTGCAGAAAAAGAAAACAGCTATCCGGGACAGTTATCCGGTGGACAGCAGCAGCGTGTGGCGATTGCCAGAGCGCTTGCCATGAATCCGAAAATGCTCTTTTTTGATGAGCCGACTTCGGCACTGGATCCGGAAATTACAGCCGGTATCTTAAAGGTACTGCGTGAGCTGGCACAGGAAAAAATGACGATGGTGATTGTAACGCATGAAATCGCATTTGCAAGGAAAGTGGCAGACCGTGTTATTTTTATGGACAGCGGTGTGATTGTCGAGCAGGGAAAGCCGGAAGATGTCATTGATAATCCGGATAATGAAAGAACAAAAGCATTTTTACAGAAGCTATCCTAATATGAATCGGAGGAATTATGGGTACAAAACCGGTAAGAATAGATAACAGAAAACGTGAAAAGGCACGCAGGCGCAGACAGACTGCCGCGGCGCGGGCGGCAGTGCTTGCAGCAGCGCTTGTGCTTGTGGCAGTGCTTGTAGTGGCTGGCATTATAAGACATCATAAAAAGACACAGACGGTGCAGAATGATACTTCTGCACAGACGGTATCACAGACAGAAAACGGTACAGATACTGTGCAGGGTCAGCAGACATCTCAGACAGAAGCAGCCGGAGAAACACTTGCAGGCACACAGGTACAGAGTGTGACGGCAAAGGGCTATGCCATTCAGGTGGTAGACGGTGTGACGTATATCGGCGGCGTGATGATTGCCAATAAGTCTTATTCCCTGCCGGAAAGCTATGCACCGGGTGATTTGCTGCCGGAAGTCAAAGAAGCCTTTGCAGTCATGCAGAAAGCCGCTGCCGCACAGGGCTTAAATATTTACATTTCTTCAGGTTACCGCTCATACAGCCGTCAGCAGACACTGTATAACAATTATGTAAAGAGTGATGGAAAGGCACTGGCAGATACGTATTCGTCAAGACCGGGATATTCGGAACACCAGACGGGACTCTGCTTTGATTTAAATACGATTGATGATTCCTTTGGCAATACGAAGGAAAGTGCATGGCTGGAACAGCATGCACAGGAGTACGGATTTATTATCCGTTTTCCAAAGGGAAAAGATGCACAGACCGGCTATCAGTATGAGCCGTGGCACCTGCGTTACTTAGGCATTGACATGGCAACAAAGGTGTATAACAGTGGACTTTCACTGGAAGAATATTTAGGAATTACGTCAGAGTATGCCGACTAGTGTGAAAAATCCATAAATGAAAGATTTTTCACACAGCAATTTGTTTCCGAGTGAAAACAAATTGCCTAATGGCAGATGAGCAATCGCTCAGAATAGGAGTAGTATAATGAAGCTTTTTGTATACAGTATGAGAGAATATGATGAACTGGCCTTTTTTGAGAAGTTCTGTGGGGAATACGGTGTGGAATTCGGGTATACGACACAGACACCGTGCCTTGAAAATGTAGAGCTTGCAAAGGGCTATGATGTTGTGGATATTATCACGACAATTATGGATAAGCCGATGATTGATGCGTTTCATGCGGCGGGAATCCGCTGTATTTCATCAAGAACGATTGGGTATGACCATATAGATACGGAATATGCCCATACGCTTGGCATGGGTGTGACTCATGTAACTTACAATCCGGCGAGTGTGGCGGATTATACCATTATGTTAATGCTGATGGGGTGCCGTAAGGCAAAGCACATTATGGAACGTGCCGCGATTCAGGATTATACGCTCAAAGGAAAAATCGGCAGGGAGTTCAGCGACTGTACGGTTGGTGTAATTGGTACGGGACGCATCGGAAAAACGGTGATTGACCATCTTGGCGGTTTTGGCTGTAAAATGCTTGCTTATGATATTTACGAGCAGGAAGCAGTAAGGGAAAAGGCAGAATACGTAAGCCTTGACAGACTGATTCGGGAAAGTGATATTATTACACTGCACGCACCGGCAACAGATGATAATTATCACATGATTGATACGCAGGCAATTCAGAAAAATGCAGATACTCATAAGAAAGAAATGCAAGCTTCTATTGCAGAATTTCAGGAGGGTAGGATGGATTATTTCAATGCGTTCTGGGTTGGAGGACTGATCTGTGCACTGGTACAGATCCTAATGGAAAAAACAAAGCTGATGCCGGGCCGAATTATGGTGTTACTGGTTTGTTCGGGCGCAGTATTAAGCTTTCTTGGCATTTATGAGCCATTTAAGGAATTTGCGGGAGCGGGGGCGTCGGTTCCGCTGCTTGGATTTGGGCATGTTCTGATGAAGGGTGTTAAGGAAGCGGTAGATCAAAGCGGATTTATGGGCGTTTTTGAAGGCGGCTTTCGGGCCGGTGCCATTGGCTGCAGTGCAGCGCTGGTATTCGGACTGATTGCTGCTTTTGTGTCCAAAAACAAAATATGATGTCAGATTGTGAGAGTGCAAAGCACGGAACAATCTGATTGATATCAATAGATAATATCAGGAAGCAGGTAAGAAAATGAAAAACGAAAGACTTTTAAGCTTACGCAATCAGATGAAGGAAGCTGGCGTTCACTGTATGGTAATCCCGACCTCGGATTATCACAACAGTGAATATGTCAGTGATTTTTTTATGGCAAGAAAATATTTCAGCGGCTTTACCGGATCAGCAGGAACGCTTGTGGTAACCCCTGATGAAGCAGCCTTATTTACGGATGGCAGGTATTTCATTCAGGCAGCGAAGGAGCTTAAAGACTCCGGTATTACCTTAATGAAAATGGGAGAACCGGAGGTTCCCACGATGACCGAATATGTCGATCAGAAGCTGCAGCAGGGATGGACACTTTGCTTTGATGGCAGGGTGCTCACTTCCTCAAAGGGAAGTGAGCTTGAAGAAATTGTCAGGAAGCATGGAGGACAGCTCCGCTTTGACCTTGATCTGTGTGATGCGGCATGGGAAAACCGTCCGGCGCTCATTCATCATCCGGTCTTTGTTCTTTCCGAAGAATATGCCGGAGAGAGCGTGGAAGAGAAACTCACAAGAGTACGTGAGGAGATGAAAAAGGAAGAAGCGGGCATTCATGTCCTTACTTCCCTCGATGATATTGCATGGCTTTACAATATCCGCAGCAATGACGTGGAATGCTGTCCGGTTGTGCTAGCCTATACGATGGTGACAAAGGATCGAGCGTTGCTGTTTGCCGAAGAAGGCTTTGCGGCAGGAGAGGACACCTTAGCAAGAGAACGTATGGAAAAAGCCGGTGTGGAGATTTATCCGTATGACCGGTTCTATGAAATGTTAAGCAGCGTAGCAGCGCAGGCTGCGAAGGAAGAACAGGCATCCGGAATCTGGATCGATGAATCCCGGGTGAATTTCCGTGTGCTGAAGGAGTTACAGAAGATTTGTGTAAAGGCTCAAAGCGCACAGGCAGGTCCTGTACTTTTGAACAGGGAAAATCCGACTACCTTAATGAAGTCCATCAAGAACGAGACAGAGCTTTTGCATACCCGCAGGGCACATATCAAGGATGCGGTAGCGGTTACGAGGTTTATGTACTGGTTAAAGAAGAACATTGGTTCCGTTCCGATGGATGAGGTGTCAGTAGCAGAACAGATTGACGGGCTGCGGGCACAGCAGGACGGGTTTATTGAACTGAGCTTTCCGACGATCAGCGCTTACGGTACCAATGGCGCGATCATTCATTATGGGCCGCAGAAGGAGACCTGTGCTGTACTAAAGCCGGAAGGGATGCTGATGGTCGACAGTGGCGGCCATTACATAGATGGAACAACAGACATTACCAGAACCTTTATTTTGGGTCCGGTGACACCGCAGATGAAGAAGCATTATACGCTGGTACTGCGTGCCATGCTTTCCCTGCGTGCCACCCGGTTTTTACATGGCTGTACCGGAGCAAATCTGGACATCCGTGCAAGAGAGGTGCTCTGGGAGCATGGACTGGATTATAAGCATGGAACCGGTCATGGTGTCGGCAATATTCTGAATGTGCATGAAGGACCGCAGAGCTTCCGCTGGAAGCTGCTGCCGGATGCGGGAAAGCCGGCTGTTTTTGAGGAAGGTATGATTACCAGTGATGAGCCGGGGATTTATCTGGAAAACCAGTACGGAATCCGGATTGAGAATGAAATTCTCTGCCGGAAGGGAGAAGAGAACGAGTATGGACAGTTCATGTATTTTGAAGATCTGACGTTTGTACCGATTGATCTTGATGGTGTGGAATTAAGCCAGATGAGTGAGCTGGACAAGGAACGTCTGAACGAATACCATGCAGCTGTTTTTGAGAAGCTCGAGCCTTATTTTGAGGGAGAGGAGCTGACCTGGCTTCGTCATGTGACAAGAGCAGTTTAAGATTGGAATGTGGTTCTGAATAGTTGCGGAATTTGTATAGCCATCAAATACATTTAGGAAAGCGGGCAGATTATGATACCGGATGTAAATAAGGATGCAGCAGGCATCTTAAAGAATATCGAATGTTTTGCACTTGATATGGATGGAACCATTTATTTAGGAGAGCAGTGGATTGAGGGTGCAAGAGAGTTTTTAAGTGCGGTGGAGGCCGCAGACAAAAGGTACGTCTTTCTGACGAATAATTCCTCTAAGAATCCACAGGTTTATGTGAAGAAGCTTTCCCGGATGGGACTGGAGGTTACGGAAGAAAAGATTGTCACCTCGGGTCAGGCAACGATTGCTTATTTAAAGCAGCATTTCCCGGGGAAAAGGGTATTTTTACTGGGAAATGAACTGCTTACCGAGGAATTTGTGCAGGAAGGAATCGTGTTGGATACAGAATCCCCGGAGGTTGTGGTGGTTGGCTTTGACACGACGCTTACCTATGAGAAGATGTGCAGGGTCTGTGACTTTGTGAGGGAAGGACTGCCGTACCTTTCCACGCATCCGGATTATAACTGCCCGACCGAGACAGGCTTCATTCCTGATGCAGGCGCAATCCATGCGTTTATCAGGGCATCGGCAGGCAGAGAGCCGGATCATATTATCGGAAAGCCGAACCGTGATATTATGGACTATCTTGTGGCACGGGAAGGTGTGGACAAGGCACGTACAGCGATGGTTGGTGACCGGCTTTATACCGATGTGGCAGCAGGAGTGAACAACGGATATACGGGAATTCTCGTACTGAGCGGAGAGGCGACGATGGAGGATGTGAAGGTTTCGGATGTTGAGCCGGATCTTATTTTCGATTCGGTTAAGGATATGATCCCGTTTCTGTAACGCGTCCATACAGCAGGAAGCATCTGCTGTGGAAGTCAGAAAAGGGCATTAAGGAGTAACAGAGAAATAAGATACAGAGCATGAGCAGAGATAGGAGGATACATGGCGTTACAGTTTTATTTTGGACCATCCGGTTCCGGAAAAAGCAAAAGACTTCATCAGGACGTTCTTCATATGGCGGCGAAGGATCCGGACTGTAATTTCCTGTTTCTGGTGCCGGATCAGTTCACCATGCAGACGCAGATGGATCTCGTAAAGGAAAGTCCGGGCGGTGGAATTATGAATATCGATGTGTTGAGCTTTGGCAGACTCACACATCGTATTTTTGAAGAAACCGGGTATGGAAGGAAGCCGGTTTTGGATGATACCGGCAAGAGTCTGGTGCTTCGTAAGGTAGCTTCTTCGGTAAAGGAGAACCTGCCGGTTCTGTCAGGGAATCTGAATAAAATCGGTTATATTCATGAAATCAAATCTGCAATTTCTGAATTTAAGCAATATGGATTATCTGTGGAACGTGTCGGGGAGCTGGCGGAATTTTCAAAGAGCCGTGGCACGTTATATTATAAGCTGAAGGATTTAAAAACATTATATCAGGCATTTGACGCATATGTGGCAGAGCGCTTTATAACAACAGAGGATACGCTTACCCTGTTATCCCGGGCGGTTCATGAGTCGAAAATCATGAAAAACAGCGTGGTGATTTTTGATGGATTTACCGGATTTACGCCGATTCAGTACCGGCTGATTGCAGAGCTCATGGAGTTGTCGCGCATGGTGATTGTATCGGTAACATTGGGCGAGGGAGAAAACCCTTACCGGATCATGGGAGAGCAGGAGTTATTTTATTTAAGTAAAAAGACGGTCCGTGATCTGCAGAAATGGGCACAGAAGAGAAATGTCCGGCAGGCAGAGGACGTTTATCTGGGAAAGGGCGGACTGCCCAGGTTCCGGGAAAGCAGGGAACTGGCACATCTGGAAAAGCAGCTGTTCCGTTATCCGCTAAAGCCCTACGAGGATTCACAGAAGGATTCCATACCGGCAATTCAGATCCGGGAAGCAATGAGTCCTGCCGGGGAGGTCCGGGGAGCCTGCATTTTAATTAAAAAGCTGGTATTAGAGCAGAATTACAGCTACCGGGATATTGCGGTAGTGACAGGAGAACTGGAAACCTACGGAGATTTCTTTGAACGGGAAGCTGCAACGTATGACATTCCGGTATTTATTGACCGGACCCGGGGAATTCTGTTGAATCCGTTCCTCGAATACATACGGAGTGCCCTGCGGATTGTCCTGCAGAATTTCAGCTATGAGTCGGTGTTTCATTATCTGCGGAGCGGTCTTGCCGATTTTACGATGGAAGAGACGGATCTTCTCGAAAATTATATTCTGGCAACCGGAATCAAGGGAAGAAAGAAGTGGGGAGAGCTTTTTACAAGGAATGCAACGGAGCAGATCAATGAGCTGCGGGAGCGTCTTTACGGACAGATGACACCTCTTTTGCAGAAGCAGAAAAGGGCCTCAGACTATGTAAAAGCATTGTATGAGTTCATTGTGGCCGGACGGATTCAGGAAAAGCTCCTTATCTTTGAGGAAAAGTTCCGGGCAGACGGAGAAGAAGAGCGGGCGAAGGAATATGCGCAGATCTACCGGCTGGTGATGGAGCTGCTTAACCAGATCGAAGGACTGTTAAGAGAGGAAGCAATGACCCTGCAGGAGTTTGCCGATATTCTGGATTCCGGCTTCGCCGAGATTGAGGTCGGAACGATTCCGGGTGGTGTGGACCGTGTCATTGTCGGTGATATGGAGCGGACCCGCTTAAATCAGGTGAAGGTGCTATTATTTCTTGGTGTAAATGACGGAAACATTCCAAGGAATGCAAACAAAGGCGGGATTATTTCCGATATTGACCGGGAGTTTTTAAAGGACTCAGATATTGAACTGGCACCGACGCCACGGCAGCAGATGTTTACGCAGCGGTTGTATTTATACATGAATATGACGAAGCCGTCCGAGCGGCTGTATCTGTCCTATGCCCGGATCAGCAGTGATGGGAAAACGCTCCGTCCTTCTTATCTGATTGATACAGTGAAGGATCTTTTTCCATGCGCTTATCAGGGAAATCTGATGGAGGGTAAAGAGTCTGTAACCGAACGGATCATGGGAAAGAAGGATGCCCTTCCCTATGTGGCAGAAGAACTGCGCGAGCGTGCACAGGGAAGAGCGGGCGGCATGACGGATGAGGAATTTTTCAGCCTGTGCCGGATTTACTGGGAGGATTCTGCCTTCCGCGGTCAGATGGAAAAGCTTTTGCAGGCTGCCTATGAGCATTATGAGCATAAGCCGCTGGGAGCGATGATTGCGAGAATGGTTTACGGAACGGTACTGGAAAACAGTGTCAGCCGTCTGGAACGCTATGCGGCGTGTGCCTATGCACACTTTCTCCAATATGGGCTGAATATTAAGGAGCGGGAAGTGTTCCAGCTTGAGAATACAGATCTTGGAAATATTTACCACGAGGTTTTAGAGGTGTTCTCCCATTGCCTGAAGGAGCATGGTTATACCTGGCTGGATTTTCCGAAGGAGGAAGGCGAACAGCTTCTTAGGGAGGCATTGGAGAACTGTTCCATGCAGTATGGCGAAACGATTCTTTACAGCTCTGCGCGTTATCAGTATATGATTGAACGGATGTACCGGATTCTGAAACGGACGATCTGGGCGTTAAAGGAGCAGCTAAAGAGCGGAAAATTCCTGCCGGAGGCGTTCGAGATGAGCTTTTCGAGAGTGGAAAACCTGGATGCAGTGAATATTACGCTTTCGGAGGAAGAGAAGATGAAGCTCCGGGGCCGGATTGACCGTCTGGATACCTGTGAGGATGAAGATCACGTATATGTGAAGGTGATTGATTACAAATCGGGAAATAAGAAGTTTGATCTGGCAGCCGTTTACTATGGCCTGCAGCTCCAGCTCATTGTCTATATGAATGTGGCGGCAGAAATGATGAAGAAAAGTCATCCGGATAAGGAAATTGTTCCGGCAGCGCTGCTTTACTATCATGTGAATGATCCGATGATTAAGAGCGAGGAAGAGCTGAGTCCGGAGCAGGTAAACGATCAGCTTTTGAAGGAGCTGCGCATGAATGGACTGGTGAACGACAGTGAGGAGGTCATCGGACTTCTGGACGGCAGCTTTGCAACGAAATCCTCAATTATTCCGGTGGAGCGCAAAAGTGACGGCTCCTTATCTGCCCGGTCCAGTGTGGTAAACCGGCAGGATTACGAAGTGATATCGAATTATGTAAACCAGAAGATGCACCAGTTTGGAACCGAAATCCTACAGGGAAATATTGAGGTCAATCCCTGCGAGCAGGGCAATACCGAGTCCTGTACCTATTGTACGTTCCGCGAAATCTGTGCATTTGACGGAAAAATACCGGGCTTCGAAAAGAGAAAGCCAGGACATGGCATGGATGCACTTAAGGATGAGCAGGATATCATCGAAAAAATGCGTAAGCATTCAGCCATGCAGAACTGATTGCATAAAATGTCCGGGGGAGCCTGCTCACAGAGGACAGATATAAGAAGGAGGATGCGGCGTGGGAGTAACCTTTACGAAGGAGCAGCAGCAGGTCATAGATTTAAGAAACCGGAATCTTCTGGTTTCGGCAGCAGCCGGTTCCGGTAAAACGGCGGTGCTTGTCGAGAGAATCATTCAGATGATTCTGAATAAAGAGCATCCGGTGGATATTGACCGCTTACTGGTAGTGACCTTTACGAATGCGGCAGCGGCAGAGATGCGCGAGCGTATCCGGCAGGCGATTGACCGGGAGCTTGCAGTGGCTCCGTTTAACGGGCATTTACAGAAGCAGGCAGCGTTATTACATAAGGCACAGATTACCACAATCGACAGCTTCTGTCTTTTCGTTATCCGCAATCATTTCCATGAGATCGGGTTAGATCCCGGCTTCCGTGTGGCAGATGAAGGAGAACTGAAGCTGTTGCAGCAGGATACCTTAAATGAACTGCTTGAGCAGGAATATGATGCGGCAGACCCGAAGTTTCTGCAGTGTGTGGAATATTTTACTGGGGGAAGTAACGACCGGCTTCTCATGCAATATATCGAAAAGCTACATGACTTCGCAGAGAGCTATCCCTGGCCGGAAGACTGGCTTCTTGGCTGCATGGAGGATTATAAAGCTGAGGATGTGGAGGAACTGAACGGGGCGCAGTGGTGCAGGTATCTTACCTCCCATGTGTGCTTTATGCTGCAGGAGCTGGCCGGAAAACTCCGGCAGGCGTGTAGGCTGTCAGAGCGTCCGGCAGGTCCTTATATGTATGGGGAGCTTCTTGAAAAGGAAGCGGAGATGTTAGAGCAGGCATCGATGAAGGAGACCTATCAGGAACAGTATGAGGTCATGGAGAAGATCACCTTCGGGCGTCTCCCTTCGAAAAAGGATGACTCTGTGGATCCTGCATTACGTGCCATGGCTCAGCAGCTCCGTAATGAGGTGAAAAAGCAGATCGAGAAGCTGAAAGGCGATTTCCTGTTACGATCTCCCGAACAGGCGCTTGCACAGATGCACAGAGCCTATCCGATGGTGGAGGAGCTTATTTCTCTGGTGCTCACTTATGAACGTATGCTTACGCAGAAAAAGTGCGAGGCCAATATGATCGATTTTGGCGATATGGAGCATCTGGCGTTACAGATTCTGCTTACCAGAGAGGACGGGGAGATTGTTCCGACCAGGGCGGCAAAGGAGTACCGGGAGTGCTTTGACGAGATTCTGATTGATGAATACCAGGACAGTAATCTGGTGCAGGAATATCTTCTGATGGCAGTTTCCGGAGAACAGGACGGACGAAATAACCGTTTCATGGTAGGAGATGTCAAGCAGAGCATTTATAAATTCCGTCTGGCAAGACCGGAGCTTTTCATGGAAAAGTACCATACCTATACGAAGGAAGAATCCGGCTGCCAGCGGATTGACCTGCATAAGAATTTCCGGAGCCGCAGAGAGGTTTTGGAGGGAGTCAACACGCTGTTTCAGAAGATTATGGGGCAGGAGCTTGGCGGGATTGTCTATGATGAGGATGCTGCCCTTTATGAGGGAGCCTCTTATCCGGAAAACACCGGGAATGACACGGAATATCTGATTTTTACGCAGGAGGAGGAAAGCGGAGAGTCGGTGCGCAGCTTTGAAGCCAGGGCAATTGCTGCCAAAATCCGTACACTGTATCAGAGCTTTCAGGTGACGGACAAGGAGACCGGTGCGCTGCGGCCGGTACAGTACCGGGATATGGTGATTCTGCTCCGGACGAATTCCGGCTGGGCGCAGGAGTTTAAGGAGACGCTGCAAAAGGAGGGGATTCCTGCTTATGTGAGCCTCCGCACCGGGTATTTTGAAGCCTCGGAGATCCGGGAGCTTTTGCAGTTCCTGCATGTGATTGACAATCCGAGGCAGGATATTCCTCTGTATGGAACGATGAAATCTTACTTTGGAGGCTTTTCAGAGGAGGAGATTGCGAGAATCCGGGCCGGTGTGACGGACAAGAAGATCGAAGGGAAGGCTTCAGAAGATAAGGCCAAAGCAGGAGAAAATACCTCAGAAGAGAATACCGTAGTGGGGGATGATTCAGCAGAAGCGGTAGTGGCAGCCGGCAAACCGATGGCTCTGATCGATCAGTTAAGGGCTTATGATGGAGATTTAAAAGAGAAGATCGCGGACTTTTTAACCATATTGGAGCATTACCGGCAGATGTCCGTTTATACGCCGATTCATAAGCTGCTGGAAGCATTGATTTATACAACCGGGTATTTTCAGTATGTGACGGCAAAGCCCGGCGGTGAGCAGCGAAGGGCGAATGTGGAAATGCTTTTGTCTAAGGCGGTCGCCTTTGAGCAGACGAGCTTTTATGGTGTCTTTCATTTTCTGCGCTACATCGAGCAGCTGTCGAAGTATGAGGTGGATTACGGAGAAGCGGATATTCTGGATGAAAATGCTGATGTCGTACGGATTATGAGTATCCACAAGAGTAAAGGACTGGAATTCCCGGTATGCTTCGTGGCAGGCTTATCCAAGAAATTCAATATGCAGGATACCACAGGACGTCTTGTGACCGATATGGATCTGGGGATGGGAGTGGATGAGATTGACAGTGAGCTTCGCATCCAGCGCCGTATGACGAAGAAAAATGTGGTTTCCCTGAAAATGCGTCTGGATACGCTGGCAGAAGAAATGCGTGTTCTTTATGTTGCCATGACGCGTGCCAGGGAAAAGCTGATTCTTACAGCAGTTGTCAGGGATGGAGAAAAGCTTAGGGAACAGATTGCATTATATGAAAATACGAAGGCCGAGGATGGCCGAATGCGTTTTACGGATCTTTTGAATGCCGGATCGTTCCTGCAATTTGTTATGCCGGCATTGTCTGATGCACAGTTTATCAGCGAAGGAGAGCTGAAGGAACAGGAAATTTCCGGGGAGTGTGGACAGCTTCTGAAAAGAGAACAGTTTATGTACCGGATTACGAGGGAAGAGGCGTCAGAAGAAGAGCTTGCACAGAAGGAAAAGCTGCGGCAGCGCATGGACCGCAGGTATGCGGACGAAGGGTTAAAGGAGCTGGTGACAAAGACCAGTGTTTCCGAGTTAAAGAAAGCACAGATGGATTTGGATTTTGCGGGAGAATTGTTCCCGGAAAAGGAAATCGTGCCGTATATTCCAGCCTTTATGCAGGAAGAGCAGGGAATGTCCGGGGCAGACCGCGGAAGCGCTTACCACCGGGTGATGGAGCTGCTTGATTTTGAGAAGGTGCTGGAAGCAAAAGCACAGATACAGGAACAAAATCAAGAATGGAAGCAGAATCAGGAACAAGATCAGAGTCAGAAAGAGAAGCATAATGAGGAAAATAATAAAGAAATGAACCGGGAAGAAAACCGGAGTAAGAAATCTGAGAAATCAGAAGCAGATACTTACATGATTTTAGAGTTGGAACGGCAGATTACACTCATGGTAGAGAAAGAGCTGTTGCAGAAGCCATGGAGCGAAGCCGTTTCTGTGAAAAAGCTTGTTATATTTTTTCAATCTTCACTGGCACAGAGAATGGCCAAGGCACAGCACCTTCAGAAGCTTAAAAAAGAGCAGCCCTTTGTACTTGGCATCGCAGCAGACCGCGTAAAGCCGCAGTTTCCGCATGAGGAGCAGGTGCTGATTCAGGGAATCATCGACGCTTTTTTTGAAGAGGGTGACGATCTTATTCTTATGGATTATAAGACCGATGCCGTAAAGACCGGGGAAGAGCTGGTAAAGCGTTATCACACCCAGATGGAATACTATACGGAAGCCTTAGAACGAATCGTTGGCAAGAAGGTAAAGGAACGGATTATTTATTCCTTTGCACTGGGTGAGGAAATCCGGATGTAATTCCATACAGGGGATTGACACCGGCCGGAAAGCGTTGTATCTTTATAACGATCGGTGCAATCACCGAAATAAATCAATCACTTCGCTAGGGGAGCATTTGCTGAGATTATCTGTTGTAACAGTTCAGCCGTGCAGAAATGATTGTGCAAGATGACCGTGGGAGCTTGCTCACTAAGGGCAGCTTATACAATCATTTCTATAGGGCGGACGCCCGACATGAAATAAGCTGCCGGAAAATACATATATTGGTTAGCCAATTTGTACAATCCGGCAGCTTATGAATGGGCAAGGCTGAACAGTTACTATCTGTTACACAGATTAACCCTCACTACTTGAACCGGGTAATACCGGCGTAAGGAAGCACAGGATAACAGGATCATATTATGTCCTCCTTAGCGATGTAAAAAGTCTAAGGAGGATTTTTTATGTCACTGTTTTTAAACAAAGAAGACGGCTACTTTTCATTGACAACAGCCGGCGAGGTCGCTGTGATTATTCTGATTGCAGTTCTCGTAATTCTGACAGCAGTAATCAGCACCAGAGTCAAAGAGAACAAGGATCAGAAAAAGAGTCCGTTTTCTACCAAGCAGCTTGTATTTTCCGCAGTCGCACTGGCACTTGGCTTTGTCACCTCTTATATTAAGATCGTGAACATGCCCTGGGGCGGTTCCATCACGCTTTGCTCCATGCTGTTTGTAACCATGATCGGTTACTGGTATGGACCCAAGGTCGGTCTTACAGCTGCATTCGCCTTCAGTCTGCTGCAGTTCGTTCAGGATGGCGGAAGCTATATTTTATCCCCTCTGCAGGCATGCCTTGATTACATCTTTGCGTTTGCTGCATTAGGTCTATCCGGATTCTTCAATAAGCAGAAGAACGGGTTATTAAAGGGTTATCTCGTGGCAATTCTCGTAAGAGGCCTGTGTCATTCCATCGGCGGCTATCTGTACTGGATGGATTATATGCCGGATAACTTCCCGAAGTCACTGACTGCGATTTATCCGATTGCCTATAATTATGCCTACATCCTGGGAGAAGGTCTGATTACCGTAATTATCATTATGCTTCCTCCGGTAAAGAAAGCAATTGAAAAGGTGAAAGCAATGGCCGTACAGGCGTAAGGACAGGGATAGTTCACCCTCTTGCATTTTGCAAGGCGGTGTGCTATCCTGTTTTTAACAAGATATTGGTAACGTTACCAATAGTGTAAATACAGTGCTGACAGCTATTTTGGAATAGCGGAAAGAGATGGAGAATATGAAGAGAGCAAGTGGCATTTTATTACCGGTTTCCAGTCTTCCGTCCCCTTACGGAATTGGAACCTTTTCCAGGGAAGCGTATGAATTTGTGGACTTCCTGGCAGCAGCCGGACAGACCTATTGGCAGATCCTGCCGTTAGGACCGACCGGATATGGGGATTCCCCGTATCAGTCCTTTTCCACCTTTGCAGGAAATCCGTATTATATTGATCCGGAGGAGCTGATTGAGAAGGGATGGATCACGAAGAAGGACTGTGAAAGCTATGATTGGGGAGATACCGATGGTTATGTAGATTATGAGAAGATCTATCTTTCCCGGTTCCGTCTCTTAAAGAAGGCTTTTTTGGAGAGCAAAATCGAAGAAGATGAAGAGTTTCAGAGCTTTGTGAAGGAAAATGAATACTGGCTTATAGATTATGCAATGTATATGGCAGTCAAGGATCATTTTAAGGGTGTGAACTGGTTAAGCTGGGATGAAGACATCCGGAATCGTGATGAGAAAGCCATGAAGAAATACCGCGAAGAGCTTAAGGAAGAGATTCTGTTCTATGAATTCCAGCAGTATCTTTTTGCATCGCAGTGGCTCCGTCTTAAGAAGTATGCGAATGAGAAGGGTGTTCTGATTGTAGGAGACATTCCGATCTATGTTGCTTTTGACAGTGCAGATACCTGGGCGAATCCGGAGCTTTTCCAACTGAATGAAAAGGGTGAACCGGTAGCGGTTGCAGGATGCCCGCCGGATGCATTTTCAGCAACGGGCCAGCTTTGGGGAAATCCGTTGTATCGTTGGGATTATCATGCGCAGACCGGCTTTGCATGGTGGATGAAACGAATCGGCTATTGCTATAAATTATATGATGTGGTACGAATCGACCATTTCCGGGGCTTTGATGAATACTACAGCATTCCTTACGGCGATCCGACCGCAGAGTTTGGTAAGTGGGAGAAGGGACCCGGCTATGCATTGTTTAAGACGATGAAGGAGCAGATCGGCAACAAGCCGGTGATCGCAGAGGATCTTGGCTTTTTAACTCCGTCTGTTATCCGTCTTGTGAAAAAGACCGGTTATCCGGGAATGAAGATTCTGCAGTTTGCCTTTGATTCGAGAGAAGAGAGCGATTATCTGCCGCATAACTATACCGCAAACAGTGTGGTTTATACCGGAACACATGACAATGACACAACACTTGGCTGGTATCATACGATTCCGGCATGTGACCGACGCTTTGCAAAGAACTACCTGAACATCAAGGGGAATAAGAAGGTGACCTGGGAGTTTATCCGGGCAGCAATTGCAAGTGTATCCGATACGGCAATTATTCCGATGCAGGATTATCTGGAGCTTGGCAGTGAAGCCAGAATCAATACACCGTCTACCCTGGGAGATAACTGGAAGTGGCGGATGAGTGCAGAACAGCTCTCACCGGAACTGGCAGAAGAGATTCTGGAGTTATGTAAACTCTATGGACGTGTGAAAGAAAAATAAAGATAGGAAGAAAAAGAGAAGGCTGTGGAAGAAAGCCGGAAAAAGCCAGAGAAGGATACGGAAAGACCAGGAGAAATACAGAGAGAAAAAAGAGTTACAAAAAAGAAGAAAGAGGGATGGAAGATGGGAGAAATGACAATCAAGGATATTGCCAGAAAATGCGGGGTAGGACCAAGTACGGTATCACGCGCCATCAATAACCATCCCAATATCAATCCGGAAACCCGGGAAAGGGTACTTTCGGTCATCCGGGAAACCGGCTTTGTTCCCAATAACAGTGCACGGAATCTGAAACGGACAGAAGCAAACTGTATTGCAGTATTGATTAAGGGCATCACGAATCCGTTTTTCAGTTCGGTGATCCGGATTATTGAAGAACAGATTGATGAAAAGCATTTTACCATGGTGATGCAGCATGTGGAAAGCTATGAGGATGAGCTGGATGTGGCATTGAACCTGATCAAGGAAAAGCGGCTGCGCGGGATTATTTTTCTGGGAGGCAATTACCAGCATGATCCGAAAAAGCTCGGGATGCTGAATGTCCCTTTTGTATTCAGTACGATCGGGACAGTGGCAGAGGAGAGTGTGAAAAAGAATTATTCCAACATTGCGGTGGATGACCGGGCAGAAAGCTGCCGGATGGCAGAGTATCTTCTGGGACTCGGGCATAAGCAGATCGCCCTGATTACAGAAAATGCAGAGGGAGAGTCGGTTGGAAAGCTTCGGCTTTTAGGCTATCAGGATGCGTTGAAGGAACAGGGAATCGCGGTAAATCCGAAGCTGATCTTGAAAATAACGGATGATGTTGATCCGTATTCGATGGAAAACGGTTACCGGATGACGAAAGAACTGCTGCAGTCCGGTGAGCCGTTTACGGCGGTGTATGCGATTGCAGATACCTTGGCAATCGGAGCCTGCCGGGCATTGCATGAGGCCGGAAAACGGATTCCTGAGGATGTGTCGGTTGCCGGTTTTGATGGGATTCCGCTCGGGGAATATTATATCCCGAAGCTGTCTACGATGCGGCAGCCGGTAGAAGCCATGGCAGACAAAACGGTCCGCCTGCTTCTGCAAATCTTAGAAGAAGGCGGATCGCATGAACATCTGATTTTCCCGGCAGAGCTGGTGATCCGGGAATCGACCGCTCCACCTGGATAATTACAGGTGATAAACCATACTGCATCTGAAACCGTTTCGGGTATGTGATTCTGGATAGTTATACCGGTTCAGGGTTGGAAAACACGTTTTGACAGGTTGGAGTTGTGATATTCCGGATTGTTCGTGACATCCTCCTGAAACCAGTCAAGCGGAGTGAATGCATTGGCAGTCTCCACATCCGGAAATTCCACTTCGGCAATCATTAATGGTGCAAAGGGCGCATCAAATACATCAAGTTCGACTTTTAAGGCGGTATCTGTGATTGGGATCAGATACCGTTTTTTGGAAATAATGTTGCCATCGGCTTTCGGGCGGAGATGCTCGTAACCTTCTTTGGATAAAGGCAGGTTGTATTCTTCCCGCGCAAGGAGTCCGGTGCCCTTGTAGGTGAGGTAATATTCCTCATCCTGCCTGCGGATGCGGATCACAGGGGAGGTGCAGAGGTAGGCCTGCTCGATGTGAAGGCATTTGTAGTCAGAGAGATTTTCAGGGAGGTATCTGATTAAAAATTTACGTTCAATTTCCATAAAAGTGTCCTTTCGTTGTTAAAATGATGAACCTGTTAAAATTTGCACAACACATTATAACACAGTCTGTTTATAATGTGGTACAATATGATCTGATTAGAATACGAAGTAATGTATGAATGGGTATGGTTGAATTGTTACAACATTAGTAAATCAAAAAGTATGAAAATGTAAGGAAAGGAAGTAAAGTAATGAGTGAAGTATATGTTTTTTTTGCAACGGGATTTGAGGAAATCGAGGGATTAACCTGTGTGGATCTGATGCGCAGGGCAGATATTGATGTGACAACGGTATCGGTGACCGGAGATCGAACAGTAGTAGGATCGCACAAGATTCCGGTACAGATGGATAAGCTGTTTGATGAGGTGGACTTTGGACAGGCGCAGATGCTGGTGCTTCCGGGAGGAGGACCGGGAACGAAGAATCTGGAGGCGTTTGAGCCATTGATGAAGCAGATCGATACTTTCGTAAATGAGGGAAAGGCGGTAGCAGCGATCTGTGCAGCACCTTCCATTCTGGGACACCGTGGACATCTGAATGGAAAGAATGCGATCTGTTTCCCGGGATTTGAAGAGCAGCTGACGGGAGCAACGATTGTAGAACAGGGTGCTGTACGGGATGGACAGATCATCACCGGAAGAGGTATGGGAGCGTCGGTTGATTTCGGTCTTGCCATTGTAGAATTCTTTAAGGGAAAAGAGGCCGCAGACGCATTAGCAAAGAAAATATGTTATGTAAACTAAAAGAAAGAAGTAATCATTATGTTTAATCAGTTGACACAAAGAGATATTGATGCCATGCAGAAGGAAATAGAGGAGCGGAAGCTTGTGATCCGGCCCAAGCTTTTAGAGGATGTCAAGGAAGCGAGGGCACATGGTGATTTAAGTGAAAACTTTGAATATTATGCTGCTAAAAAAGAAAAGAATAAAAATGAAAGCAGGATTCGTTTTTTGGAGCGGATGATTAAAACCGCAGAAATTATTCCGGATGACGCAGCAGAGGATGAAATTGGCATGAACTCCATTGTGACCGTTCAATTCGAAGAGGACGGATCGGAGGAGACCTATACGATTGTGACAACCATGCGCGGAAATTCCCTGGAGAATCTGATCAGTGTAGAATCTCCGATTGGAAAAGCACTGATGGGACACAAGGCTGGTGACCGCGTGGAAGTGGAGGTCAGTAAGGATTACAGCTATGGACTTCTCGTACAGAAAATTGAAAAAGATGAGAACATGGAAGAGCATAAGTTAAGAGATTTTTAGGCAAAAACTTCCATTCATAATTTTATCTCCGTCGTAGATACTATGAACAAGATAAGTGATGCGGAAGCGCTTTGATTGAAGAAATCTTCAGGATAAGCGTAGCCAAAACGCTTATCCCATTTAGCAAAGCGCAGCATGTGTACATGTGAGTTTTGTTAGACGAGTAGAATAACGAATAGTTATGTAAACTTGATTAATTCGAAATGGAGGTGAAAAGAATGGCAAGCAACAAGACTAATAGAACAGAAGTTCCTGAGGCTAAGGCCGCTTTGGATCGTTTCAAAACAGAAGTTGCTTCTGAACTTGGTGTAAACCTTAAGGAAGGTTACAATGGTGACTTAACATCCAAGGAAGCCGGTTCTATCGGTGGTGAGATGGTTCGTAGAATGATCAAGAAGCAAGAAGAGCAGATGAAATAACCTGCGTAAAGCAGAATCTGTCTGAGCAAATAAGACGCCCGACTGTAGAAATGCAGTTGGGCGTTGTTTGGTATACAGGAAAATATAGTCGGGCAATGAAAAATATTGAGAAGACACAGAAAGAGATAAAACCTAACTGATCCGTAAAAAAAATACGGAATAGGTTGAATTTTTTGCAGATAATTATACAATATAGAAAATGGTTCTGTGTCAAGATTTAGCACAAAATAAAATGAGAAGTTCTGTTGGCTACATATAAGGCCATAACGCAACTGAGGCAATGAACTTTTGTAATGACATAATGCGTTTCTTTGTTTATTGATTATACAACATTAATACCTTATTTGGGGTTGAGTTTTTAGCTGTGAACACTCATAATAAATTATGAAAGGAAAATACAAATGATAGTTTATTCTGGAATAAAAAACGAGTTTTTAATAGCAGTAGAACAGGATTCAATTGCGAAAGAAATAGAAGAAAACATTTATAACAAGATGCATAAAAAAACTGCGCAAAATGAATTTCGCTCATGGGAGAATTCATTAGAATATATGTATAAGGTTTTAAATGATAATGCTATTCCAGAAAATTCAGGAATAGCAATAGAGTACAATATTCCCCAAACCTCTAAAAGAGTGGATTTCATTATTTCCGGGTATGGAGAAAATCAGAGTTCTAATGTCGTAATTATTGAACTGAAACAATGGGATAAAGTTGAGACTGTAGAGGGCCAGGATGCATTAGTTAAAGTGTACATGAATGGAACATTATGTAAAGTTGTTCATCCATCTTACCAGGCTTGGTCATATGCAGCAATGATATATGATTACAATCAAAATGTTCAATTGGGTAATATTGTTCTTCATCCATGTGCGTATATGCATAATTATAGAAAAAACAGTCCAGAAAAATTAGAGCAGAAACAATACAAGGAATATGTTAAAGACGCACCCGTTTTTGCGAGAGGTGAAGTTTTAAAACTGCGTGAATTTATAAAGAAATTTATAAAAACTGGCGATGATGAGCAACTTTTATATGATATTGATAATGGAAAAATTAAGCCCTCCAAAAGTTTACAGGACTCTATAAAAAGTATGATTGAGGGAAATCAGGAATTTATAATGTTGGATGAGCAGAAGGTTGTATATGAAGAAATACTAGAAACCGCACTAAAATGTATTTCGGATCAGAAAAAGCGAACGGTTATCGTAAAGGGAGGACCTGGAACGGGTAAAACAGTTGTAGCGATTAACCTTTTAGCTAAACTTACAAATAAAGGGCTATTTGTGCAGTATACATCAAAAAATAGTGCACCTCGTAATGTGTATGTAAAGAAACTTGCAGGGCATAAAAAGACAAGCATTAACAACATGTTTAAAGGAGCGGGGGCTTACGTTGATGCAGAGGATAATATTGTAGATGTGATTATCTGTGATGAGGCGCATAGACTCAATGGTAAATCTGGAATGTTCCATAATTTGGGTGAAAATCAAATAAAAGAAATTATTCATGCAAGTTTATGCAGTGTCTTTTTTATTGATGAGAGTCAACGAGTAACACTTAGTGATATTGGTACTGTTTCCGAAATTATGAAGTGGGCGAATGAACTTGATTCAGAAGTACAAGAGATGGAACTGACATCACAGTTTAGATGCAATGGTTCTGATGGTTATTTGGCATGGCTGGATGATGTTTTGGAGATCAGAGATACTGCAAATTTAGATATGAAGGATATAGATTATGATATTCGGATTATGGACTCGCCAAACGAGGTTAGGGATTTAATAATAGAGCGAAATAAATCAAGAAATCAGTCAAGAATTTTAGCTGGATATTGTTGGGCGTGGTTAAAAGAAGGTCAGAATAACTCTGATGTTCATGATATAAAAATCGGAGATTTTGAAATGAGTTGGAATCTTGGTAATACTTCAACGTTTGCGATTGATGAGAATTCAGTGAATGAGATTGGGTGTATACATACATCGCAAGGACTTGAATTTGATTATGCAGGGGTAATTATCGGAGATGATCTGAGATATGAAAATGGGCATATAGTTACTGATTTTACTAAAAGAGCTAAGACAGATCAATCTTTAAGAGGTATTAAGAAATTGTATCAGGAAAATCCAGAACAGGCATTGAAAGAAGCAGATGAAATTATTAAAAACACATATCGTACTCTTATGACGAGAGGAATGAAGGGGTGCTATGTATACTGTACGGATAAGAATTTGGCAAAACATTTAAGAGAATGTTTGAAATAGAGAGGTAGTTATGAAACAAGAGACAATTGATAGAATTAGAAATTTTTCAGAAGACAGAGATTGGGATCAATTTCATTCACCAGCAAACTTGGCAAAATCAATCGTGATTGAGGCAGCAGAATTATTAGAATGTTTTCAGTGGTCTGACGAAGAATATGATCTACAACATATTAAAGAAGAATTGGCTGATGTTATGGTATATAGTCAGAATTTATTGGATAAATTGGGACTTGATGCAGATGAAATCATTAATATGAAAATGTCCCAAAACGAAGCAAAGTATCCAGTTGAGAAAGCAAAAGGAAGAGCAACAAAGTATACAGAATTATGATTGAAAAATGCATACATATAATTCATTTATCAGTCCTATAAGTGATGATTATAATAATAGTGTTTATTATGAAAATCCAAATTATATTTATGAATGCTATAAGGCAAAAAAGATGTTGTAATCCTTGATGTGGTAAAGCTTTTTGTTTGATTTATCAAGGAAAAACACATATAGAAGGAATGAACCTTTCAAACTTTACTGGATTTATGTACGATTCCTATTGGATTATGTGGCAATTATGTTTATAAAATATAGTGGCACAGACAGTTTTGGACTAACCGTCCAATGAAATTATGATTGACAAGTGATATCCTCTTATCATTACCCGAGAAAGGGATAAGGATAGGAGGATATTTTTGCAAAGAAAAGTAGATATTGTAGTAGATCCCCTTGGAAATAAGATAGTGCTTATTCAAGATGTTATTTTTAAAGGGAAACGTTCTCTGGAATGGGCAGATGTTGAAGCGTATTTGAAACAGTTTGTTGGAGAGGTATATACCGTAGAGAAGACGGCAGATTTGGTTTATATAGGGAAGGATCTTCCTGATGAATATACACATTCAAATTATACCCTGATTCTTAAGGGAGCAAATGCGAAAGCAAAGGCTAATGCAGTACAGGGATTACCTGAAATAATTGAGATTGCAACACACAAGGCTCACAAAGACAACTGGAAAAAGAAACATAGTAAGGATGCAAAATATGGATGGTATAAATATATGTCAAGATTTGCATTGCCAGTATTTGATAGTAGCGGAGAAATAGAACGATATAATATATTTCAAGTTGTAATGATTGTAAGACATGCAGAAGATGGAAAAATGTATTTATACGATATGATGGATATAAAAAAAGAAACGAGCAACCTTTTCCAGTCATAAGACCTTACTCAGTCAGAAACCCATTTCTTAGCCTTTATAGTAGTACATAAGTGATAAAAAGTCAATGAAATTTAATATTTTCGGAGGATAATAATATGAATAAAATAACAGTTAATAAAATCAGATGTAGAAAGTGCGGTGACATCATAGAGAGTAAATCAGTTCATGATTTTAGATCCTGTAAATGCGGATCCGTAGCAGTGGATGGAGGGCATAATTATCTTAGGAGAGTGGGAAATTTGGAAGACTGGGAAGACTTAAGTGAGTATGAAGTGATTGAGGATGAGAATACCATATGGATGAAATAAATTCTCCCGGCAGAACACCACGTATTCTGCCGGGAACTCGTTTTTACCTATCCTAAAATAAAATATAATTGCAATTTTAACGATTAGCTCTTAATTGCTAATTTTTAATTCCATAATTTTAAACCTTTAATCCTGCTCCTTAATTCTCTGCTTTCAAATACTTCTTCAACGGCATCCAGATCACATATGCTAAGGCACTGCCGATCAGGGCGGTGATAAGCTGGGTGATGGAGAAGGTAACCTTTGCGGTGGCAAGAACCACAGGTAAGGCTTCCGGCTTCGGGAGCTTTAAAGCAATGTTATCACCGAAAATGGGAAGAATAATGAGGACGATAACCACGCCCATAAAAATGGCCTTTAATACGGAGCCTGCGATTAAGCCGGCAGGGAGACGCCACTTAAAGGAAGTCTTTTCCTGGAAATACCACACGGTGATGGCGAGAACGGCATTTCCTGCCATAACAGCGGGAAACATCAGCGGAATGGCTGCCATAATGGGGGAGCCGGTGAAGAAAAATGCGGTTACCGGGGCGATGATGCTTAACAGTAATCCACTCCATAATCCGACAGACAAAACAGCCAGAATGATGGTAAGATTTACGATCGGTCCGGTGATGTACACGGACAGGTTCTTGAAGTACTGGCTGACAATACAGATGGTGAGAAGCAGTGCGGTCTGCACTAATTGTTTGGTTGTGATTTTCATAATGAGATCCTCCTATAGATTCGCCTGCATGGCCTTTGCCGTGATCCCTTCAATTCGTCCAAGCTTGCCGGAAAGCGCACTGATCCTGTCAGGAGTGGTACTTAGGATGATGGAAATGACATGCAGATCCCTGTCACGGCAGGGAATACCGATTCTGCCAATAATGTCTTCGGCATAGTCGTGTAAGATCCCGTTTACCTTTGGAACTGCATCAAAATCCTTAATAAAAATACCAATGATGGCAGCTTTCTCTTCACGGATTTCCATAGAATGAGTTCTCCTTGTTTTACTTTACGTCAGGAATTACTTCGGCTCAGAATATTGTGGGCTGCAAGGACAGAAATAATTCCTGTTTTGGAATGAATCTCTCTTTGCAGGTGATTTTCCAAAGATTATAATACAAATTCAGAAAAATAGCTAGTCATATCGGCGCGTTTATGCTATAATCCTACAATGACTGTGAGTGTGCACAGGACGTATTAAGGAGGTTTGTACAAGATGAGCGTACAGGTAGAGAAATTAGAAAAGAACATGGCGAAGCTTACAATTGAAGTTTCTGCAGCAGAATTTGAGAAGGCATTAGAGGATGCTTTCCTTAAGAATAAGAATAAAATCAGTGTACCTGGTTTTCGTAAGGGAAAAGTACCGCGCCAGATGGTAGAGAAGATGTATGGTCCGGAAATCTTCTATGAAGATGCTGCCAATGCATTAATTCCTGATGCATACAGCAAGGCACTTGATGAATGTGAAGAAGATATCGTTTCTTCTCCTGAAATTGATGTTACCCAGATCGAGAAGGGCAAGTCCTTCATCTTTACTGCAACGGTTGCATTAAAGCCGGAGGTAAAGCTTGGCAAGTATAAGGGTGTCAAGGTAGAAGCTGCTGAAGTTACCGTTACCGATGAAGAAGTCGATGCAAAGATCGAGAAGGAAAGAGAAAACAATGCAAGAACCATCGAAGTAACCGACAGACCGGTTAAGGATGGCGATATGACCGTTCTTGATTTCGAAGGATTTGTAGATGGTGTTGCTTTTGACGGTGGTAAGGGAGAGAATTATCCGTTAACCATCGGTTCCGGCGCATTTATTCCCGGATTTGAGGAGCAGCTTGTTGGTGCTGAAATCGGCAAGGAAGTAGAAGTAAACGTTACATTCCCGGAAGATTATCAGGCAGAAGAATTAAAGGGCAAGGCAGCCGTATTCAAATGTACCATTAAAGAAATCAAAGAAAAGGAACTTCCTGCACTGGATGACGAATTTGCAAGTGAAGTTTCCGAATTCGATACCTTAGAGGAATATAAGAAGGACGTTAAGGAAACCTTAACCATCGAGAAGGAAAAGGCAGCAAGAGAAGCTAAGGAAGCAGCAGTCATTGATGCAATCATTGCAGATTCCGATATGGATATTCCGGAAGCTATGGTTACTACCCAGCAGAAGCAGATGATCGATGAATTTGCACAGAGAATGCAGATGCAGGGATTATCCATGGAGCAGTACTTCCAGTTTACAGGTGCTACTTTAGACAAGATGATGGAACAGGTAAGGCCTCAGGCAGAAACCAGAATCAAGTCCAGACTTGTATTAGAAGCAGTTGCAGCTAAGGAAGGAATTGAAGCAACCGAAGAAGATTATGAAGAAGAAATCAAGACAATGGCAGAGGTTTACCAGATGGAGCCTGACAAGATTAAGGAAATGCTTCCTGAAAAGAGTGTTAAGGGCATCAAGGAAGATATCGCTGTTAAGAAGGCAGCAGAGTTTGTTGTAAACAATGCCAAGGCAAAATAAGAAAAGAGGTTAAAGAATGAGTTTAGTACCTTATGTCATTGAACAGACAAGCAGAGGGGAACGCTCCTATGACATCTATTCAAGACTTTTAAAAGAAAGAATTATCTTTTTAGGCGAGGAAGTAAATGAAACAACCGCAAGTCTTGTTGTAGCACAGATGTTGTTTCTGGAAGCTGAGGATCCGGAGAAGGATATCCAGCTTTATATTAACAGCCCTGGTGGCAGTGTGACGGCCGGCATGGCAATTTATGATACCATGCAGTATGTAAAATGTGATGTATCTACCTTCTGTATGGGTATGGCAGCCAGCATGGGCGCATTCCTTTTAGCAGGTGGTACGAAGGGCAAGAGACTGGCACTTCCCAATGCGGAAATCATGATCCATCAGCCTTTGGGCGGCGCACAGGGACAGGCTACCGAGATTGAAATTGCTGCCAAGCATATTTTACAGACCAAAGAAAAGCTGAACAGAATGCTTGCTGAAAATACCGGCAAGGATATCTCCATCATCGCAGCAGATACGGACCGTGATAACTGGATGTCCGCAGAAGAAGCGAAGGAATATGGATTGATTGACCGCGTTATTTATAAGCGTTCAGAGGCGTAGTCACAATAGTTTAAAGTAGAGGTAAAGTCATATGGCAGGAAGGAATTCTGACGAAATCAGATGTTCTTTTTGTAATAAAACCCAGGATCAGGTGCGTAAGATGATCGCCGGTCCTTCGGGAGTATATATTTGTGACCATTGCGTGGAGATCTGCGCGGATATTGTTGAGGAAGAGTTTGAGGATGATGCAGAGGCATTTGCGGAAGAAGAGCCGGAAATGGAAATCAATCTGTTAAAGCCTGCAGAAATCAAGGACTTTCTTGATGATTATGTCATCGGGCAGGAGGAAGCGAAGAAGGTTCTTTCCGTTGCTGTTTATAATCACTATAAGCGTGTGACAGCACCGAAGGACGAGGATGGTGTCGAACTTCAGAAAAGTAACATTATTATGATCGGGCCCACCGGTTCCGGTAAAACCTATCTGGCACAGACCCTGGCGAAGGTTATTAATGTTCCGTTTGCAATTGCGGATGCCACAACCTTAACCGAAGCCGGTTATGTGGGAGAGGATGTAGAGAACATTCTCCTTAAGCTGATTCAGGCAGCGGATTATGATATCGACCGTGCACAGTATGGAATCATTTATATTGATGAGATTGATAAGATCACGAAGAAGAGTGAGAATGTTTCTATTACCCGTGATGTTTCCGGAGAGGGAGTGCAGCAGGCACTGCTTAAGATTGTTGAGGGTACGGTAGCAAGCGTTCCACCGCAGGGTGGACGGAAGCATCCTCATCAGGAGCTTTTGCAGATTGATACCTCCAATATCCTGTTTATCTGTGGAGGAGCGTTTGATGGTCTTGAGAAGATTGTAGAAGACCGTCTGAACCGTAATTCCATTGGATTTGATGCAGAGATCGTAAGCAGGAACAGTAAGGAAGTCAGTGAGCTTCTTGCAGAGGTAACGCCACAGGATCTTGTGAAGTTTGGACTGATTCCGGAATTTGTCGGACGTGTACCGATCAATGTGTCACTGAAAGGTCTTGATAAGAAAGCGTTAATCCGTATTCTTACCGAACCGAAGAATGCGTTAATTAAACAGTATCAGAAATTATTTGGATTTGACCATGTAAATCTTGTGTTTGAAGAAGATGCAGTGGATGCCATTGCAGAGCAGGCTTTTGAGAGAAAGACCGGAGCAAGAGGATTACGGTCCATTATGGAAAAGGTCATGATGAATGTCATGTTTGAAATTCCGTCGGATCGTACAATTGAAAAATGCGTGATCACCAAAGGCGCGGTAGAAGGTGAAAGTGAACCGCTGATTTACCACAGAGAATTGATGCCTAAAGCAAACTAAAGCATGACGGACACGCTTTTGCGTGTTCGTCATATTTCATTTGTCATTATATTTTTTAACGGAGTTGTATATGAATAAAGAACATATTCCGGTAATTCCCCTACGGGGACTTGCAGTGTTACCGGATGCAATTATACATTTTGATTTAAAGAGAGAAAAGTCAATTCATGCCGTGGAATACGCCATGATGGGAGACGGACTGGTATTTCTTGCATCCCAGAAGGATCCGGAATGTCAGGATCCGGGAATCGGGGATCTTTATCAGGCTGGAACAGTCGCTTCGGTACGGCAGGTCACGAAGCTTCCGAACCAGATGCTGCGGATTCTCGTAGGCGGTGTGAAGCGTGCGATGCTGACCGCAATTCAGGAAACAAATGAGGCCTTTCTGGAAGGAAGTATTATTCCACAGGAGGAGCTTTCAAACGAGGAATTATCTTCCGTGGAGGAAGAAGCGATGCTTCGTCAGCTTAAGGAAACCATCGCCGAATTTGCAGCCTTGCATCCTAAGCTTGATAAGAATGCCGTACAGCGGTATCAGGCGATGGAGGATCTTGGGAGCCTGCTGGATCAGATTACCATGAATCTTCCGGTAGAATTTGAAAAAAAGCAGCAGGTATTAGAGGCCTTCGATTTAAAGGAGCGTTTTGAGGCGGTCGGTACTATCTTAGTTAATGAAATCCAGATTGCCGGAATCCGGAATCGTCTGGCACAGAAATTAAAGGGTAAGGTAGAGAAGAACCAGAAGGAATACCTGTTACGGGAGCAGCTTCGTTATATCCGGGAGGAATTGGGAGAAGAGAATTCCTTTTCGGACAGTGAGCAGTTTGAAGAGAAACTAAAGGAGCTGCAGGCAGGGACCGAAGTAAAGGAGAAGATCCGGAAGGAAATCTCCCGGTTTAAGAGCCTGTCCGGGAACAGCTCGGAAAGTGCTGTGGAGCGGGGCTATATTGAGACTCTGTTAGAGCTTCCGTGGGATAAAGCTTCGATTGATAACGAAAGTATCAAAGAGGCAGGAGAGATTCTGGAAAAGGAGCACTATGGACTGACACAGGTCAAGGAGCGTATTCTGGAATTCCTGGCGGTACGGTGTCTTACGAAGAAGGGAGAAAGTCCCATCCTTTGTCTGGTAGGGCCTCCGGGAACCGGTAAAACCTCGATTGCGCGAAGTGTTGCCAGAGCGTTGAATAAGAGATACATACGGATCTGTCTCGGAGGTGTCCGGGATGAAGCAGAGATCCGTGGCCACAGGAAAACCTATGTCGGTGCAATGCCCGGAAGAATTGCGACAGGCCTGCGGCAGGCAGGAGTGAAGAATCCGCTCATGCTTTTGGATGAAATTGATAAGGTCAGTAATGATTATAAGGGAGATACCTTTTCCGCATTGCTTGAAGTACTTGATGGAGAACAGAACGTGCGGTTCCGCGATCATTATGTGGAAATTCCGCTTGATCTGTCGGAGGTTCTGTTTATTGCGACCGCAAATTCCACACAGAATATCCCCCGTCCCCTGCTTGACCGTATGGAGCTGATCGAGGTAAACAGCTATACGGAGAACGAGAAGTTCCATATTGCGAAGGAACATCTTCTGCACAAGCAGATGGAAAAGAACGGCATCACCGGAAGGTGGCTGTCTGTTTCGGACAGTGCCTTGAAAGCAATCATTTCTTCCTATACAAGAGAAGCCGGTGTCCGTGAGCTGGAACGTAAGATCGGGGATATCTGCCGTAAGGCAGCGAAGGAAATTCTGGAATGCCGCGAAGAGGGCAGAGAGGAAACAAAGGTTAAAGTGACCGCTTCTAATATTGAGAAGTATCTTGGAAAGCGGAAATACACGACGGATCTTGCCAATAAGAAGCCGGAGGTCGGCATTGTACGCGGACTCGCCTGGACGAGTGTTGGTGGTGATACCTTACAGATTGAGGTAAATGTCATGCCGGGTAAGGGAGATATTGATCTGACCGGACAGATGGGGGATGTGATGAAGGAATCTGCCATTATCGGTATGAGTTATGTCCGCTCTATCGGCAAGGAGCATAAGATTGATCCGTCCATGTTTAAGGAAAATGATTTTCATATTCATATTCCGGAGGGAGCCGTTCCGAAGGACGGACCATCGGCCGGAATCACGATGGCAACGGCGATCTTTTCTGCGGTGACCGGGAAGCCTGTGCGGTGTGACCTTGCCATGACCGGAGAGATTACCCTTCGTGGAAATGTACTGCCGATTGGCGGTTTAAAGGAGAAGATTCTGGCAGCCAGGATGGCGGGTATTAAGGAAGTGCTTGTTCCTTCTGAAAATAAAAAGGATGTGGAAGAAATTCCGGAAGAGATCCGTGACGGAATTACCATTACTTATGTTAAGACCATGAAGGATGTAATAAAAAAAGCACTTGTGACTGAGTAATAAAATATATACAATGTTAGTAATGATAACGAGAGTATTCCGGACAATCCGGATGCTCGTTCAGAACGTGAGGTTTCAGCATGGTTATTAAAAATGTAAGTCTGGAAACGGTCTGTGGAATTACCAGTAAGATTCCGGACAATCCATATATTGAATTTGCGTTTGCAGGTAAGAGTAATGTAGGGAAGTCCTCCCTCATTAACGGTCTGATGAACCGCAAGTCTCTTGCGAGAACCAGTGCACAGCCGGGAAAAACACAGACCATTAATTTTTATAATATCAATGATGCCATGTATTTCGTCGATCTTCCGGGATATGGCTATGCAAAGGTCAGTGAACAGGAAAAGGCCAAATGGGGAAAGATGATTGAAAATTATCTGCACAGCTCCAGGCAGTTAAAGGCAGTATTTCTGCTCATTGATATCCGGCACGAGCCTTCCGGAAATGATAAGATGATGTACGAATGGATCTGTAATCAGGGATATGAACCGGTCATTATCGCAACGAAGCTGGATAAGATTAACCGGAGCCAGGTTCAGAAGCATGTGAAGATGATCAAAGAGGGTCTGCAGGTGGTGAAGGGAACAATTGTGATTCCTTATTCCGCACAGACCAAACAGGGGAGAGAAGAGATCTACGATTTGTTGGACAGCTATCTGATATAAAGGGGCAGAAGCCGGAGATCGTTCCTGCTTGCAGGATAAGATACTGGCTTAGTGCCCCGACCCACATGAGCAAGGAGTGATTTTGAAAAAATCAACGGAGTGCGAATGGGGGCAGAAGTGCGAGAGTTGCAAGGCAACGGAGCACTTCGTATATCATAAAGGGGCAGAAGCCAACAGGAGGAAGAGGCGGTTATTATGGAAAAAAGAGGAACGGGAATCACTTATGTAAAGGTTGTTGTTAATTTATTAATCATGGCGTTGACGATTCTTTGCTGCTTTCTGGTATTACCAAGAATTATTGTATATTTTATGCCGTTTTTTATTGGCTGGATCATTTCCCTGATCGCCAATCCGATCGTGAGGTTTTTTGAGACAAAGCTTAAGATACGGAGGAAAATGGGGACAGTTGTTGTGATCATTGCCGTACTTGCACTTGTTGTGGGTGGAGGATATTTTTTGATTTCCTGGTTGCTTGAACAGCTGATTTCCTTTATAAATGAAATTCCAGAGATGTGGGCAAATGCACAGGGAGATCTGGAAAACATCGGTAAAAAGCTGATGGTCATGTATCAGTATCTGCCAAAGAACTGGCAGGAGAATCTGGATGGCTTTCAGGTGAAATTCCAGACCATATGGGGAGACTGGGTAAGCACACTCGGAACACCGACGATTACCGCAGTTGGTAATTTTGCCAAAAATCTGCCGTTGATTGTAATCGGGATTATTATGAGTCTGCTGTCTTCCTATTTCTTTGTGGCAGAACCGGATTATCTTCGCGGCATCTGGGGGAAAATACTTCCGCGGGCATTACAGGATCGTATCGAGATGATCAAGCGTGGTTTAAAGCGTGCCGTAGGCGGCTATTTTAAGGCACAGCTTAAAATTGAGGTATGGATGTATATTCTGCTGGGAATCGGATTCTGGATTCTGCGTGTAAGATATGCCTTCATTATAGCAATCGGAGTAGCCATTTTAGATCTGCTGCCTTTCTTTGGAACAGGAACCGTGCTGGTGCCGTGGGCAATCATCAAGTTTCTGAACGGAGAATACGGTATGGTGATCGGTCTGCTCATTATCTGGGGAGTCGGACAGCTGTTCCGTCAGATGATTCAGCCAAAGATCGTAGGAGATTCAGTAGGGCTGGATCCGCTGCCAACGTTGTTCCTTTTGTACATCGGATACCGTATGGGAGGTGTCTGGGGCATGCTGCTTTCTGTGCCGATTGGAATTATTATTTTTAATATGTATGAAGAAGGGGTATTCGATACCACAATTAAAAGTATACAGATCCTGTACTCCGGGGCAAGTAATTTCCGCCATATTACCGAGGAGGATATGGAACCTGTCCGCAGGTATAAGCTCCTTGAGCAGGAAAGGCTGAAGAAATCCAGAGAGCGTAAGGAGACCGGGGAAGAATCGAAAGCACAGAATCAGGGAAAATAGTAACTATTCAGTACAGGTCGAAGCATTTACTGCTGCGACCGTAAGAAAATGATTCAGTAATGCAAAATCCCATCGGCGAAGCCGATTTGGAATGGATTTTGCATCGTAACTGTGAAGGTACTGAACCGTTATGAAATGTAACAGATAAAGGGTGAACGATGCGTAATTTTAAAATGATTCTTCAATATGAAGGAACACGGTATAAGGGATGGCAGCGACAGGAGAGTACAGAACACACCATTCAGGGAAAGCTTGAGAGTATTTTAACTAAAATGGCCGGTACTCCTGTTGAAATTCAAGGCTCCGGACGAACCGATGCAGGAGTACATGCTCTTGGACAGGTGGCTAATTTCCATGCCGATATCCGGATGTCGGAGCAGGAGATTATGAATTATGTAAACTCTTATCTGCCGGAGGATATTGCAGTGATTTCAGTAAAGGAAGCGTCGGAACGTTTTCACAGCAGACTGAATGCGACCGGGAAGACCTATTGCTATCTGCTGGTTCAATCCGGAATCCCTCATGTATTTGAACGGCGGTTTGCCCATAGAATAGAAGAAAGACTCGATGTGGAAGCAATGGAGAAGGCTGCAGGGTATCTGCTTGGAACCCATGATTTTGCAGCGTTTACATCGACTAAAAAAAGTAAGAAGTCAACGGTCCGGACCATTGATGAGATTACATTTACCAGGGAATACAGTTCGGTGATGCACATCATGACAGAAGTGCAGGAGCCGGATCTGCTTCGGATTACCTATTCCGGGGATGGATTTTTGTACCATATGGTTCGGATTCTGACCGGAACACTGATGGAGGTCGGGATGCAGCTTCGCAGTCCCGAAGAGATTCCGGAAATACTTAAGAGTAAAAATAGAGAAATGGCAGGACCGCTTGTGCCTGCTAAGGGGCTTACACTGATGGAGGTTCGTTATTCGTGAAGAAGAAACTGACTGCGGAAGAAGAAAAGCAGCGCAACATACGATGGATACGAGCCTTGTTTCTGGTTTATTTATTAATTGTCATTAAACTGATTATTTTCAAATATCCGATGGATCAATTACGGGCTATTGCAGCAACGTGGCGTAAAGATGTGATTCTGGAAGGGCTGGATACTGCGAATTTTACTCCCTTTAAAACCATCCGGATGTATATTGATTATGCATATATGCTGAACAGCTTTGAAAATCTGGTGGGAAATATTCTGGTATTTGTACCATTTGGATTCCTGCTTCCCTATGTATGGAAAAAGGCCGGCAGCTTTTGGGTCATGCTGCTGAATGCCGTTATCTTTGTGCTTGGGATTGAGGTGTTTCAGTTATTCAGTGCGTTTGGTGCATTTGATGTAGATGATATTATCCTGAATTGTTTAGGTGCAGTCTGGGGCTATCTGTTTTATCTGATTGTGGAAGCAATCCGCCGTAAACGGAACCGAAAGCAGAAGCAGAAGGATAAGCAGACCGGAACAGGGCAAAGAAATAAAATTTTATAAATAGAATTTTAAGCAGAATTTTATAAGGAGGTAATTGCAATGAATTACATTAAGAGTCTGAAGGTGAATTATTCCCTGTCTGCAGTGATCTGCGTCATACTGGGAATTGTTCTGCTGGTATGGCCGGGACAGAGTACCCAGGTGGTATGTATGGTTTTGGGAATCGTTCTGGGAGGCTTTGGTCTCATCCAGATTATTCTGTATCTGGCAACAAAGGAAAAAACGATGGTTTCCCACAGCATGATGATGCTTGGGGTAGTGCTTGCCGTAATTGGCGGCTGGATTGCATTAAAGCCCGAAACGATTATTAAGGCGGTTCCAATGATCGTGGGAATTCTCATTGTGATTCACGGATTTCACAATGCGGTACAGGCAATTGACCTTAAGAAAATGCAGTATGATAACTGGTGGGTAGCGCTTCTTCTGTCTCTTTTGACGGTAGCGTTGGGAGTTGTACTGATCTGCAACCCGTTTACTATTGTGGATACTGTGGTTCGGATTATCGGAGCTTTTCTTGTTTATGATGGCTTATCCGATATGTGGATCCTGTCCCGGGTTTTCAAAACCAAAAAGAACCGGGAGAAGATTATTGACACAGATGCCGTGATTGTAGACGAAGATGAATAGCAGATGACAGCCGGAACACAGGAGATATTGGTATTGATGTCCCGGCATGGCAGCCGGACAGGCTATGCCCACGGATCTTCACTGGCGGGCATCCGTATACCGCTTAGGATGCTGGAGTATTCCCAGAGAAACCATTCACCGGTGGACTCCTTTTTCCTGAGCTTTATGGGACGCGGAGAGTCTGCACCGGCAGTCTTCAGAAACAGGCGCAGATAACCCGGTTCAATATCCTGTGGCTGTGGATCCTCCTGAATGGATAACACATAGGGTATGCCGGGCTGATAGTTATTCCGGGGCGAAGCCCCTTCGTAATAAGCAAAGGGAAGATAAGCCTTTCCCCGCAGACGATCCTGCAGGAACTGACTGTCCATGGGCTGCATGGGGCGGGGACCGCGTAAAAGATTCATGGCGGCAATGCCGTCCTCCCTGTTCCGGATAAACAAAGCCAGTGCACACAAAAACAGTACACATACAAGCTCCGGTGTACGCTGTGTATCTGCCATTTCTTCAAATTTTTCAAAAGTGTCCGGAATCTGTTCTATCGTAATTTTCATGATGATAACCCCTTTCCCCGGATGTATTTCTTTTATTTTACACAATAGAACCGGAAATTTCCCCCGCCAATTGGCTAGTACACCGAATAATAAATAACTGAAACCTTGACTTGTCTGATTTTTCAGTGTACTAGTATATCGGACAGAGTGCTCATTGACTTTGTTAAAAAGCCCATGATACGATATTCTTACGCCTAAATGTGCACACGGACGGAGGATATCCATGAGTAAAGCCGCAAAAAAGAGTATATGGATCACAGCAATTGCATTGCTGCTTATTGGGATTGCCATGTGGCTGCGCTATATCAGCAGGAGCATAGACGGAACCTACGGCATAACCCAGATACGAAGCGGAATTTATATCATTCTGCTGAGTGCGTGGGGGGTATCCGTTCGAAACCGTATTATTCAGGTGCAGATACGCCGTTATCTGCTGGCCATATCAGGACTGATGATTTTCTGGCTGGTGCTCCGCACGGTCAAATATTCAGTGAGCATGACGGATCTGCGCCGTTATCTGTGGTATGGGTATTATATTCCCCTGCTGTTTATTCCGTTATTGTCCGTGTGGGTTGCCAGGTCTTTGGGAAAACCGCAGGATTATCGCATTCCTTTCAGTAAATGGCTGTTTTATCTGACAGCGGGTCTCCTTCTTTTGCTTGTTCTGACCAATGACCTGCATCAATGGGTATTTACCTTCCCGGACGCAGGATTAAGTGATGATGCATACAGTTACGGTCCCGGATATTATGTGGTGGCTGCATGGGAGATTCTGTGTGCGGCTGCCGCTATGGGTATGATTCTGCTCAAGTGCCGCCTGCCGCACAGCAGAACGTTTCTTTGTCTGCCGCTGATTCCGTTTGCCCTTTCTTTGGCATATTGTTATGCCTATGTGACCAGAATTCGCTGGGTCTGGGTATTGGCCGGTGATATGACGGTTGCACAGTGTCTGATGATTGTCGGAATTTTTGAGAGCTGTATCTGGTGCGGTCTGATCCCCTCCAATCTGGGCTACGATGAGCTCCTTGAGGTGACGGATCTGCCTATTCAGATTACGGACAGGGATTACAGGGTGCAGCATGCATCAGCCACCATGAAGGAACCGCTGGAGAACAGAAGGCTGCAGCAGATGACCTCCGATAGTCTTTTGCTTGATGAAAACACACTTTTAAAGCGGCACCGGCTGCGGTGGGGCTATGTTTTCTGGAAGGAGGATATTACAGAGCTTAATAAGCTTCAGCAGAGGCTCGAACAGACCAGGGAAGAGCTCCGGGATATGGGGGATGTCCTGGCAGCAGAAAACGAGCAGCAGGCAAAGTGGCTGAAGCTGACAGAAGAAAACAGATTGTATGACATGATGGAAAAGCAGACGGCCCGTCAGATCGGGATGCTGAAGCGGTGGCTGGACGAGCTGAAGGAAACGGATGATCCGGGGAGGGCTCGATGCCTTCTTGGACAGGTGATTATCATCGGCACTTATATCAAACGCAGAAACAATCTCATTTTCATTGGTGTGCAGCAGGGAGAGATATCGATCCGGGAATTGCGTCTGTGTCTGAATGAATCCATGGAGAACCTTACGCTGCATGGCGTCAATTGCCGGATCAGTGTGAAAGGAGAAGGAAGGCTGTCCGTAGAACAGGCTGCGCAGATTTATGATTTATTTGAGGCAGTTGTGGAAGAGAGCCTGCCAACCCTGCAATGCATTTTATTTTTTATTGATGCAGAAAAAACGGAAAAAGAAATACATCTCAGTGTGCAATGTGATGAAGTCCTTTGTCACCTGAAGGAACGTTTTCCGGGTCTTATGCTTGAAGAGGAGGAAGGTCTTAGTTATCTGACCTGGAACATGAAAAAGACAGGGGGTGAATGGTGACCGATGGATAGAATCAGGGAAAGCTTTGACAGTCTGCCTGTTGCAATCTGTTTTTTTGATAAAAACGGGGTGGTTCGTCTGATCAATCACAGAATGCTGATGCTCACGGACCGGCTGAGAAAAAACGGGATTCAGACGTTTGACGAGCTGGAGGCTGCGCTGGAGCAGCCTCCGGAAACCGTGTGTTGTCTGAATAAAGAGCTGCGGCTTTACCGCTTTTGGGATGAAAGTGTCTTTCAATTTACGGAAAAGACAATCCGGACAAAGCCGGGGATACCCTATACGCAGGTTACAGCCTGTGATGTTACGGAGCTTTTGCAGAGTCAGAACCGGCTTCAGAAGGAAAACGAAAGACTTAAGGATGCAAATGACCGTCTGCGGAAGCTTTTTGAGCAGATGCCGGATCTGATCAGGGAGGAAGAAACCCTGGCAATGAAGCTTCGTGTACACGACGATATCGGTTACAGTATTCTTTCTGCCAGACGCCTTTTAAGTCAGCAGGCGGGGCTTGATGAGATCCGTGCCGGTGCCGCAGTGAGGGAGCAATCCATTGAGGTTTTATACCGGTCCTTTAAGACAGACGAAAAGCAGGATGCATTGGAAGAGGCTGTCAGGAGAGCGGAGGATATTTGTGGATACCTATCAGGGGGAAGAGTGCGATTACCATACCTATGTGAACAGCCCGAATACGAGAGTCCGTTATATGAGGGTATCGTATCTGGACGATGATTATATCGGCTTTTTACAGACCGGATATGATTACTGGAGTGGGGCGGCACATGGATTACAATATCAGGATTTTCTGCTGTTTGACAGACAGACCGGAGAGGAGATCAGTGTTCACGATCTGCTTGCGACCTCCGAGGAGGAGTTCCATAATCTGGTGGCAGAACGATTTGAAAGGGAATATCCGGGGCCGGATAGTGAGCTGGATCTGGATTATATCAGAGAATATGCCGGATGCTATGAGGGGAATGGATTTTACCTTGGTGACTGCTATCTGGATGAAACCGGACTGGTCTATTATTTCTACGAATATGAGGTGGCTGCGTATGCGTCAGGAATGCCGAGTATACGAATTCCTTATGAGGAGCTGGAATGGAAGATTCCGCTGAAAAACAGGATCAGTTATTGATTCTGACCAGGAAATCCGGGCATCGTAATGGAAAAGGAGGAAGCTCATGAGGATGAAGCGTTATGGAAGCATGCTATGGGTTTTGGGACTTGTGTGTGTGTTGACAGGAGGCTGTTCGGCCCGGGGAGAAATCAGCAGACTTTCTGAAAATGGAGAGAGGGAAACGATGGGCACAGAGGAAATGGATTTGCAGCAGGAGAATGATCCGGAGCAGGATCACGAACAGGACGGACTGGTAGGGGTAGACTATCATAACGTGAACGGAATGCTGTACGGAGCGGATCTTTCCATGGATATCCGAAAGGACAGGGTGGTGAGCGCCAGATACTTTTCCAGCGGAGAGGATGATCCGGAAAACCGGGAAGAGGAATATTTTGAGGATTACCGGACAGTGGAAAATCAGCCGGTTTCACCGGAGCAATGGGAGCAGCTTGAGGATGCGGTAAGAGCCATTGAACCACTGCTTGTGGAGGTAAAGCCGGGGCAGGATAGTCTGGCAGACCGGATGCCTGAAATCGGGGTGACGGACGGACCGGATATCCAGACCTTTTATCTGACCTTTCTTGGGGATGACGGAGAGGAATACCGTAAACAGTACAGGATTCCCAATGATCGTCGTTTCGGGACCGTGCTGCAGATTATGGAGGAAATCGTTCATCCCACGGGTGCGGAAATTGTGTATTATGAGGCACCGGTTATTGACGGGATTTTCTTTGGACAGCAGGGATTGTGGGGAACGAAGAGGAATCGCTTTTCCTATCAGTTTAATCGTGATGTGCATGAGGAGAACCGATGGATATACCATGCATATTATATGGGGAAAACCGGAGAAGAGCATGTCGGATTAACGCTTACGAAGGAATACTGGGAGCCGGTCGGGGAGATGCTGCAGTCGGTGGATTTCAGTACATTTCCAGCAGGATCGTCCTTCAAGTCCAAAAGGTATGTAACGCTGTATTATTCGGATGGTAAGCAGATGACGGTTCAGCCGGATGCACGGACGATGAATCAGCTCCGGGAATATTTTGAAGAGCTTAACGGTCGGCTTTTGGAGCAGGCAGACGGAGAGTGACAATCCGGTGCGCGAGAAGAAGAGCATGTACCGGATGATTACGAAGGGAGAGAAATATAATATGCATAAAATTGGATTTCGTCGTTTAATGGTGTGGGTTTTGCTTCTTCTCATGCTGATCGGAATAACTGCCTGTGGAAAGGGAAGGAAACAGGAGACAGGTGTCCTGCCGTCGGCGCCCACTGAAGAGCAGATGGAAGAAACGGATACAGAAGAGGACACGGACGATGGAAAGAACGCAGAGACAGAAGAGGAAATTTCCGGGGAGATAGAGACAGACGAAACACTGACAGACGAAGATCAGACCGGATGGACGGTCTGGGAGCTGCGAAACCGGATGGAGGAGGAAGAGCAGCTGGCCGGTGCTGTCGCATATCTGGGATATCGTGAAGAAAATGATAAGTCCACGATTTCGGATTGGATACAGAACAATAATCCTGATCTGCTTGCCGAGCTGCCCTTTCTGGCAGAAATCCCGGAAGATCGTATTTTGGGAGCCGGTTACGGCAATCTGTTTTGTGTTGTGCCGCGGGATGAAAAAACCTCACTGGCGGTGAATCATGTGATCTGGGTTCCTACACCGGATGGCAGCCAGCCACAGACGGATGAAGTGCTTTATCGAAGTGAGAATGCAGAACCGATACTTTTGTATGCTGTTTTTGAGGAATTTCGTGAGGAGCCGGATGTCGAGATTAATATAATTGCAGGAAACGGAGCACAGACACACTGGTATCCGCAGGTCAGTGATTATGGCTCAATGATTCTGCCGGCCGGCTATGATGAGCAGGTACAGCTCATGGATCTGAACCGCTTAGATGAGCTTATGAGTGCCGGAAATGACACTGCGGATCCACCGGGAGATGACTGGTGGCTTCCGCCGACGAATGAGGGACTGGCGGATACGACATGGGTGTGTGAAGACTGGACGCTGGAGCTGCATTATGGAGACTGTGACCCGGATTTTGCCGGCCTTGCAAGGCTTTATCACCGTTTTGAGGATAATGAGGAATATACCCTGCTTTTCAGGGGGGTGTGGCGCATGGAGGGGGATTACCTGCATATGGAATTATGTACGGATGCGGGCAACACATCAGGAGGTGCCTGTCCGGTTCTGATTTCTCCATCCGGGGAGGAGCTTTATGTTTACCAATCAGAAACCGGATATTCGCCACCGTTCATGCCGTATGACATAACCTCGATGACATTAACACTCAGTTATGGATAAACCGATGATATTAATGGGATACCCGGATGAGTCTTTTGCATTGACGAAATGATAAATTGAGTATACACTAAAAATGTGACTAAGGTCATTGCTCCGGCAATGGCCTTTTTCGAGACAGGAAAGAAAGGCGGCGTTATATGGCAGTCTATGAATTGAAAAATGAACTTCTCTGCGTCACAATTGATTCGCATGGAGCAGAATTAAAATCATTAAAGAGAAATCATGATAATCAGGAATATATGTGGAAGGGAGATCCGGCTTTTTGGGGAAGAACCTCACCGGTGCTGTTCCCGTTCGTCGGAGGTGTCAATCAGAAAAAGTATCGTGTGGATGGCAAAGAATATGCCATGAATCAGCATGGCTTTGCGAGGGATATGGAGTTTTCACTGATCAGTCAGGCCAAGGAGGAAATCTGGTTTGAGCTTCATAGCAACGAAGAAACCCTGCAGAAATATCCGTACGCATTTGTGTTAAAGCTGGGCTATAAGCTTAAAGGGAACAGTGTAGAGGTCTGCTGGCAGGTAGAAAATCCTTCGGATAAGACCATGTTTTTTGCAATCGGTGGACATCCGGCATTTAACTGTCCAGTTAAGGAGAATACGAAGCAGACGGATTATGTCCTTAGATTTGACGAAAAGCAGCAGGTGGTAAGTACGAAGATTAATAAGGATGGAATGGCAACCGGCAGCAGTACGGTCTATGAGCTGCGGGATGGCATTCTTCCGATTACCGGGAATCTGTTTGATGATGATGCACTGGTAATAGAGCATCATCAGGCACAGGAAGTGGCTTTGTGCTATGCGGACGGTACACCATATCTGACGGTCCGTATGGATGCTCCGTTGTTCGGTATCTGGTCTCCACCGAAGAAGAATGCTCCGTTTATCTGCATTGAGCCCTGGTATGGGCGATGTGACTGCGAGGGATACAAAGGAGAGCTGAAGGACCGTGCATGGGAAAATGAGCTTCCGGGAAGTGGTATATGGACAGCCTCTTATTTCATAGAAATAGAAATATAATAATTATTTTGATAAGTTAGTAAAAATTGGAGCAGATATTTCTTTTTCGGGGGAGATGGAAATAAAGCAGCAAAAGAAGTATCGGGGGAATAACCGAAAAGGGGAGTCGGTGTTATGAAACAGAAGATAAACAGAATAAGACGAAGAAGCGGAATCGTCGGCATATTATTGCTGCTGATTCTGATTATGTATGTGTGGATTGGTTTCCCAAAGGAAAGCAGAATTACCGCATTCGATAATGAAGAGGTACAGGATCTGCAGGGAAGCGTGTATGTCTCCTGTAACGGAGAAGAGATAAAAACAGTATTACCGGGTAAAATAACAGCTAAAGCAGGAGATACGATTGTTATCCGCAGAAAGCTGGATGAGGATTTGGTTTTGGGAAATACTATCCTGTTTTACTGTAAGCAGGCCCATATCCGTGTTTATCTGGATGAGGAAAGGATCTGGGAGGATCCTGACAGAAGCTTGCCATTTCCCATGCTGGAGGGCTCCTACTGGCGTCTGATCCGGATGCCGGCCTCCTGTGAGGGAAAGGAGCTGCGTATTGAGATTGTACCGCAGGTGAATCAGTATGCGGGGGAATTGCCGGCAATTTATACAGGAACAAAAGCCAGCCTTGTTTATATGGTTGCCAGACAGGGAATTGTATTTCTGCTTCTTGGCCTGATTGCAGTGATCCTTGGTGTTGCAATTCTGATTATGGGATTTATTATGCGGCATGAGGGTGTGATCGCATCCCGAATGTGTTATCTGGGACTTCTGGCAGTGATAACAGGAATCTGGGGAGTATTGGAGGCACGTGTTACACAGCTTTTTACCGGTAACATTCCACGGGCATCGTTTGTGCTGTTTGCCTGCTTCAGTATGCTGCCTGTATTGATTACCGCATTTATCCTGACATATGAATCCATGCGGGATAAGTGGTACATGAAGGCATTGTTTTATCTTTCAGTAGGGAATTTTTTGATTCAGCAGCTGCTGCAGATTACCGGACTGGTTTATTATATGCAGATGATAACAGCGGTGCACTTTCTGTTCCTGCTGATTCTGGCAGGGCTCATCGCCGGGTTTGTCACGATGCGTCGTAAGCCGTATGGAACTAAGGATTATTTTATTTACAAGGCGATGCTGATCCTGACTTTGTTTGGAACAGCGGATATTGCATGGTATTATCTGTTCCCATCAGGGCGTGTCGGTATTTTCATGAGAGTCGGAATCCTGTTCCTCATCGCATATCTCGGCTATGATACCCTGCGGCAGATTGCCATTCTGCGTATTCAGGAGGCGAAGCATTCCTTCTATAAGGAACTGGCATTCAAGGATATTATGACCGGACTTGAGAATCGTACAGCATTTGAAAGTACCATCCGGAAGATCCGGGATGCAGAAAGAGATCCGGAGCAGGAGAAAGACAAGAATCCGCCTTTCTGGATTATTATGATTGCGGATATGAACTGTCTGAAGATCATCAATGATGAGCATGGCCATGATAAGGGAGATGAGGCACTCTTTAAGCTGGCGTCGTATCTGAAAAAGCATTTTGGTCCGATCGGGGAATGCTACCGCATCGGAGGAGATGAGTTCTGCGTACTGGCTCCGGATGTCAGTATAGAATGCTTTGAAGAAGTCTGTCAGTGCTTCCGGGCATCATTGGAAGCAGAGGACCAGGAAACAGCATATCCGTTTTCGGCATCCATGGGCTATGTCCGGCTTGATGAGTCGGGCATTGATGAATGTGTGAAAAAGGCAGACCGGAAGATGTATGAAGAAAAGCGCAGGAAGGGACGCGTGCGGCTCTGAGCGTGAAAGAACAGGAGAGGGAGAACAATGCAGATTAACGGTTATGCAGCAGGAGAACGTTACACAGGAAACACATCTGTGAGCAACAGTAGTCAGAGTAAAAATGCAGATTATATGGAGCTGATTGCTAATTATAAGAAGGAGATTTTCGATAAGGTAAAGAATAACGAAACGGAGGAAGAGATTCAAACAGGCGGTGCTTCCTATACACAGTCGAAATGGAGAAAGCTCATGGATTCTGTGGATCAGCAGATCGAAGACGTCAGGGAGCAGCAGGAGGAACGTGCCGAACAGCAGAAAGAGAAGGCAGAAGCGAAGAGAATCTATGTAGCGGTCAGTGCCGGGAAGAAGCCGACGTTGGAGATTTTACATAAGAATTCCAATGTTCCATATGGAGAATTCGCACAGGATGGCGTCATCACCTACAATGGGGTAACCTTTGTCTGTGACGAGAGGACAAACAGTATTTGTCTGGGGGATATGAGCGATAAGTCCAAGGTGCTTAATATTGCGTTATCCGGTGGCGGATGCCTTAAGGTGAACCGTGACAATATCGGAGATCTGTCGGCCTGCGTGGGAATGTTTTCACCGGAGGATCTGAACCTGATTATGCGTGCGATTGCACAGGATACGAAAGCGCAGGAGATGCAGCTTGAAAAAGAAGACATGGAAGGGGATCCGCTAAGGGACCGCCCGGTGGACGCAGAGTAAATTGCAGGAATAAAGAATATATAGTGAAACTTGCCGAGACTTATCCGGATCGGGAATTTGTGCAGACAGTGTCTGCACAAATTCCATGGTTTCATAATATTGCAATTTTGGAAAAAATCAAAGATTCAGAACGGCGTATATGTTACATTGAAAAAGGATCACAATGAGAATTATCCTTTGTAAAAAATAAAGAGCCTTGCACATGCAAGACCCTTAAAAGCGTTTTCATTCAGTTCCCAGAACCTATTCGGTTTGAGGTTACCGCATAACCCAAGGCCAGGCTCCACAACCGGCTGCATACCGACACAGTCAATTGCTTCAACACCACGATAGCTGGTCAACGCCGCTATCCTCTAATTTGATTATAACACAAAAGTATTCTCAGTCAATAGAATAACAAACTTTTGAGGAACACCAATAATTAAATGTTCCCAGGTATTATATGCAGAAATAAAGATTTTGACAATAGAAATAATTGGAGAAATTTTGATGTGAAGATAAAGTGAACTGCGAGAATCCACTTGACAATCTTCTGGCACCCGACTAAGATAGATATAATAAGTTTTGAAAAAGGTAGTGACAAAGAGGAGTACCTGTTTATTCCGGCATCAGAGAGGATGTTCCATCGGCTGAAAGAATATCCGGTCAGGCAGCAGGGAAGGTAGCTTTGGAACCGGAGAACCGAAGGGCATGGCAACAACAGCCGGTAAGTTCTCACGGCTGATCCCCGTTAAAGGATAACGCTTTCGATCAGATAGATGGAAGTTGATGGAAGTGTTTTGAGTGAGAAACAAAGGTGGTACCGCGTAAAATGACGCCCTTTACAGAAGTAATTCTGTAGAGGGCATTTTTCATGTAGAGCACTTAGTGAGAACGAGCCGGAGGCGAAGTTCGAATTTAGTGCATCAGGTACATGTAGAGCACTTAGTGAAGCCTGAACTTAGTGCGAACGGTACTAGTGCACTTAACGAGAGCAAGCCGAAGGCGCAGCCCGAGTTTAGTGCATCAGGTACATGTAGAGTACTTAGTGAAGCCTGAACTTAGTGCGAACGGTACCTGTGCATTTAATGAGAACGAGCTAAAGGCGAAACTCGAATTTCGTGCAGCAGGTAAATGTAATACTTTGAGAAAATATATCAGTATAACAAAAAAGGAGAACATGATGAGCAAAGAACTGGCAAAGACCTACGACCCCAAAGAAATGGAAGATCGTATTTATGACAAGTGGCTTGCAAAGAAGTACTTTCATGCAGAAGTAGATCACAGCAAGACCCCGTTTACGATTGTAATTCCGCCCCCAAATATTACCGGACAGCTCCATATGGGACATGCACTGGATAACACCATGCAGGATATTCTGATCCGTTATAAGAGAATGCAGGGCTACAACGCACTGTGGCAGCCCGGAACCGACCATGCAAGTATTGCAACCGAGGTCAAGATTATTGAAACCCTGAAGAAGCAGGGCATTGACAAGCATGATCTGGGAAGAGAAGGCTTCCTTGAGAAAGCATGGGAATGGAAGAAGGAATACGGTGGAAGAATCATCGAGCAGTTAAAGAAATTAGGCTCTTCCTGTGACTGGGACAGAGAACGTTTCACCATGGACGAGGGCTGTAACAAGGCCGTTACCGAAGTGTTCTGCAAGATGCATGAAAAGGGATGGATTTACAAGGGCAGCCGGATTGTCAACTGGTGTCCGGTATGTAATACCTCCATTTCCGATGCCGAGGTAGAGTATGAGGAGCAGGCAGGCCATTTCTGGCACATTAAGTATCCTTTGATTGAGGATGACGGAAGCGTAAGCACAACGAAGTTTATTGAGTTCGCAACCACACGTCCGGAAACCATGCTGGGTGATACCGCAGTTGCCGTAAATCCGGATGATGACCGTTATAAGGATCTCATTGGCAAGAAGCTTCTTCTTCCGATTGTAAACCGTGAGCTTCCGGTTATTGCCGATTCCTATGTTGATATGGAATTTGGTACCGGTGTAGTTAAAATCACTCCGGCACATGACCCGAACGACTTTGAGGTCGGAAAGCGTCATAACCTTCCGGAAATCAATATTTTAAATGATGATGCGACCATTAATAAAAACGGCGGCAAGTTCGAGGGCATGGACCGCTATGCAGCAAGAGATGCCATTGTAAAAGAACTGGATGAGATGGGACTTTTAGTACGCATTGAGGATTACAGCCACAATGTCGGTACACATGACCGTTGTAAGACCACCATCGAGCCGATGATCAAGCAGCAGTGGTTCGTAAAGATGGATGAGCTCATTAAGCCTGCGGTAGAAGCCGTTAAGAATGGTGAGATTGAGCTGATTCCGAAGCGTATGGAAAAGACCTACTTTAACTGGACCGACAATATCCGTGACTGGTGTATCAGCCGTCAGCTCTGGTGGGGACACCGGATTCCGGCTTACTACTGTGATGAGTGTGGAGAAATTGTGGTTGCCAGGGAAATGCCGAAAGTCTGCCCGAAGTGCGGATGCACCCACTTTACACAGGATCCGGATACCCTGGATACGTGGTTTTCTTCTGCATTATGGCCGTTCTCAACCTTAGGCTGGCCGGAGCAGACCGAAGACCTTAAATATTTCTATCCGACCGATGTACTGGTAACCGGATATGATATTATTTTCTTCTGGGTAATCCGTATGATCTTCTCGGGTTATGAGCAGATGGGCGAGCGTCCGTTCAAGACCGTATTGTTCCACGGTCTGGTTCGTGACTCCCAGGGACGTAAGATGAGTAAATCCCTTGGCAATGGTATCGACCCGCTGGAGATTATTGATAAGTATGGCGCAGATGCGCTGCGTCTTACCCTGATTACCGGTAATGCGCCCGGTAATGATATGCGTTTCTACTATGAAAGAGTAGAATCCAGCCGAAACTTTGCAAACAAGATCTGGAATGCATCCCGTTTCATTATGATGAATATGACAGAGGATTTTGACATACCTTCTACCGGTATAAATCCGCAGGAATTGCAGCTTGCCATAGCAGATAAATGGATTCTTTCCAAATTTAACAGACTGGTTAAGGAAGTTACCGACAATATGGACAGCTTCGAGCTTGGCATTGCAGTCCAAAAGGTATATGATTTCATCTGGGATGAATTCTGTGACTGGTACATTGAAATGGTAAAACCCCGTTTGTACAATTCCGATAACAAGGAAAGCAAGACGGCAGCACTCTGGACACTGAAGAGTGTATTAATCAATGCATTAAAGCTGCTTCATCCTTATATGCCGTTTATTACAGAAGAAATCTTCTGCACCTTACAGTCCGAGGAAGAATCCATTATGATTTCCAAGTGGCCGGAATATCAGACGGCATGGAATTTTGAACGTGAGGAAAAGGGCATAGAGCTTATAAAGGAAGCGGTTCGGGGAATCCGTAATGTACGGACCAAGATGAATGTTGCTCCGGGCAAAAAGGCAAGTGTGTATGTGGTTACCGAGAATCAGGAACTGAAGCAGGCTTTAGAGGACGGAAGACTTGTATTTGCTTCCCTGGCCTGCGCATCAGAGGTTATCCTGCAGCAGGATAAGACCGGAATTACAGATGATATGGTATCTGTTGTAATCTTAAATGCAACGATTTATATGCCGTTTGCAGAGCTTGTGGATATCAGGCAGGAAATCGAGCGTCTTGAAAAGGAAGAGAAGCGTCTTTCAGGAGAGCTTGCCCGTGTCAACGGCATGCTGAACAATGAACGTTTCATGTCCAAGGCTCCGGAAGCCAAGGTGGCAGAAGAGCGTGAGAAGCTTGTGAAGTATTCCCAGATGATGGAACAGGTAAAGGAACGTCTTGCACAGCTTAGAAAATAGGCAGGAACTATGGGACAGGTAACCTATGAAGAGGCCTGTGAGTATATTCTTGACATTCCGAAGTTTGCCGGCAAGCATACGCTGGCAGATACAAAGGAAATGTTAGGGCGGCTTACGGGAAGCAGAATAGAAAGTAAAATCATTCATGTAGCAGGCACAAACGGGAAGGGTTCCGTTTGTGCCTACTTGCAGTCCATCCTGCGGACCGCAGGCTTTCATGTGGGAATGTTCATTTCCCCGCATCTTGAAACCATGCGGGAGCGGATTTTATATGATGGGGAAATGATTCCGCAGGAATCGTTTGTAAAGACATTTGAGCTTGTCAGGGAAGAAAGCGACAGGCAGAAGGAAAAGCATCCATCCTTTTTTGAATTTCTGTTCCTGATGGGTATGTGTTATTTTAAGGAAAAAGAACCGGACTATATCATTCTGGAAACCGGACTTGGCGGCCGGCTGGATGCAACGAACTGTATTGCAAAGCCAAAGCTTTGTGTAATTACGGAAATCGGCTTTGATCATATGCAGTATCTTGGTAATACCCTTGTGGAAATTGCGGGGGAAAAGGCAGGAATTATAAAGCCGGGAACGCCGGTTGTTTATCTGGATAAGAGGAAAGAAACGAGCCGGGTGATCGAGCAGACGGCAGCGGTACTGGAAACACCTGCCATTGCTGTCAAAAAAAGTCAGATCGGGCGTCCGGTTATGCGAAAGAAAAGCATTGATTTTTCTTTCGGTAATGGGTATTATAGATATGATAACCTGATACTTCGGACAACGGCGGCTTATCAGACAGAGAATGCTTCTGTGGCATTGGTGGCTGCACGTTCGTTAAAGGAAGAACGGATTGACGATGAAGCAGTCCGGAAGGGACTATATGACGCGTTTTGGCCGGGACGGATGGAAGAGATTCTTCCCCGTGTTTTTTTGGACGGAGCGCATAACGAAGACGGAATTGAAGCATTTCTTACTTCTGTTTCAGCAGCAAATACAGAACAGGAGAAAGCGGCAGGAAAGAGGCTTCTGTTGTTCGGCGTTGTCGCGGACAAGCAGTATGATAAGATGATTGGCAGGATTGCCGCATCGCGGCTTTTTTCCCATATTGCGGTTACGGTGCTTGCATCGGACAGAAGTGCTTCTATTGATAAACTTAAGGTTGCCTGGGCACAATATAAAACTGCCGATTGCAGCTTTCATGAAAGCGCAGAAGAAGCATTTCATTATATACAGTCCATACAGAAAGAAGCAGATACGATTTATATTGCCGGGTCATTGTATTTGGTAGGTCAGATAAAGACCTTAGTAAGGAGAACACCGGATGATTGATTTTGAAGAGGAATTAAAGAAATTCCATCCGAGCCTTGAGGTTGAGGATGCGGAGGATGCTATATTTAATCAGGATTTAACAGATATGGCAGATATTTTGATTAAGATGATTGATAAGATGAAGCCTTCAGAGGAATAGGAGAAGCGGCATGATTTGTTATCGTTGTGGATGCCGTTTGTCAGAGAAGGATTTTTGTACCGGATGTGGCGCAGATGTAGGCTTATATAAGCGGATCATGTTTATGTCAAACCGCTTTTACAATGACGGTCTTGAAAGAGCAGCCGTCCGGGATCTATCCGGAGCTATGAACAGCTTGCGGCAGAGTTTAAAATTTAATAAGAATAATATCGATGCCCGGAATTTACTGGGACTGATCTATTTTGAAACCGGAGAGGTGGTCGAGGCATTAGGCCAGTGGGTCATCAGTAAGAATCTCCGTCCGAACAAGAACATTGCAGATGATTATATCAACCTGCTGCAGACGAGCCAGGCAAGGCTTGACGGGTTCAATCAGGCATTGAAGAAATACAACCAGTCGTTAGTGTACTGCTATCAGGACAGTAAGGATCTGGCGGTTATCCAGCTTAAGAAGATTCTTTCGGTGAATCCGAAGTATCTGCGCGCCCATCAATTACTTTCTCTGTTATATATTGATGCAGAGGAATGGGAGAAGGCGCATAAGGAGCTTTTGAAATGTGTCCAGATCGACGCAAATAATACGATGACACTTCGTTATATGCGGGAAGTGAACCGGATGCTGGCACCGGAAGAGGGAGAGAAGAATATTCAGAAGAAGGTTACCTCGAATGGAGTGGTTCGTTACCAGAGTGGGAATGAAACCATTATCCAGCCGGTGAAGATGAAAGAAAACAAGGGAGTCTCTTCCCTGTTGAATTTAGGAATCGGGGTGGTAATCGGTGTTGCGATTGCAGCGTGTCTGATTTTACCTGCACGGATTCAAAGTGTGAAGGCCGATATTAATGCAGAACTGCGTACGGTCAGTGAACAGTCGGATGCGAAGACGGCCACAATCGATGAGCTTGAGCAGCAGGTAACGAAGCTGACCGAGGATAATAAGAAGCTTCAGCAGGAACTTGGCACCTATGAGGGAACGGATGGAACCTTGCGTGCTTCCGATGCACTGATGATGGCGGCTGATACTTATTTGAAAGACAATACGGATATTGAAGGCATTGCCACATATATGGAGGCTCTGGAAACCGAAGAGCAGAGTGAAGATTTCGGAAAGTATAAGACCGATTCGTTCGATACCCTGTATGAGGATCTGATGACAGTCGCAGGTCCCCAGCTTGCCACATTTTATTATAACCGCGGCTATGATAATTACCGGGCAGAGGACTATGAGACAGCAATTCCGGATCTGGAGCGTGCTTACCGTTATGATAATACGAACGGCGAGGCATTGTTCTATCTTGGCAATTCCTACAGACGGAATAACCAGGAGGATAAGGCAAAGGAAATCTATGCGCAGGTTATTGATAACTTCCCCGGTACCGAACGTGCAAGCCGGGCAGAGACGTATCTGGCAGAGATTAATAATGCGGAGTAGCAGTGGGACTGCGATAGCCATATAAGAATAGAGGTAACTGTGAAGGTACTGAACAGTTACGAATAGGGAGAATTTTACGAAAGAGAACAGACGGGAGTTTGTTCTCTTTTGTTTTTTAGAAAGGGGAAAAGAAATGGAGGACAGCTTTCAGGTGATAGAGAATTACCTCATGGTGAGAATGCCGGAGGAAATCGATCATCACAAATCAGTTTACATAAGTAAAAAAGCAGATGATTATATCATGCAGTCCGGGGTGGGAAATGTGGTCTTTGATTTTGAAGATACAAAGTTTATGGACAGCTCCGGTATCGGAATCATCATTGGCAGGTACAAGAAAATCTCTTATTTTGGCGGAAAGGTATTCGTGATTAACACGGATACACGGATTAAGAAAAGTCTGATGATATGTGGTTTACATAAAATTATTGAGATTATGGAGTAGAGAGGTGGACATGGATACGAAAAGGAACACAGGTAAGGAAACAAAAAAGATGGTGAAAAATGAGATGGATCTGCGGTTTGATGCAAGGTCGGAGAATGAGGCCTTCGCAAGGGTGGCGGTTGCAGGGTTTGTGAGTGTCTTAAATCCGACACTGGAAGAACTTTCGGACATTAAGACGGCAGTTTCCGAGGCGGTTACGAATGCGATCATCCATGGATATGAGATTTATGGAGTGGAGGAGGAAGAGCTTCTGGCAGAAAAGATTACAGAGGGACTTGCCGTTATGCCGCAGGTTTTCCTGCATGGCAGGATAGAGGGGGATGTATTGGAGCTGCTTATCCGGGATGAGGGCTGTGGAATTGCGGATATTGAGCAGGCAATGGAACCGCTTTATACGACAAAGCCGGATCTGGACCGGTCAGGAATGGGCTTTTCCTTTATGGAGGCGTTTATGGATGACCTGGAGGTGGAGTCGGTACTTGGACAGGGTACCACGGTACATATGAAAAAGAAGCTGGGAACGACATCATGGATTGAACAAGAGGAGTAGACCATGGTGGATAATGCAGTACTGATTGAACGCGCACAGGCAGGAGAAAAGGAAGCACGTAAGGTACTGATTGAGCAGAATCTGGGACTGGTTCATCATATTGTGAAGCGGTTTACTGGAAGGGGAATTGAAGCGGAGGATCTGTTTCAGATCGGAACGATCGGACTGATGAAGTCCATTGATAAATTTGATACGCATTTCGAGGTGAAGTTTTCGACCTATGCGGTTCCACTGATTGCCGGTGAAATCAAGCGGTTTTTAAGGGATGACGGGATGGTAAAGGTCAGCCGCAGCATCAAGGAAAACGGGATCCGGGTTTTTGCGGCAAGGGAAAAGCTTCTGAAGGAGAAGAACGGGGAACCGACGTTAAATGAGGTGGCACAGGCAGCCGGGCTTACGGTGGAAGAGGTGGTAACGGCCATGGAAGCCAATCATCAGGTGGATTCCATCTACCGGTCTGTTTATGGAAAGGATGGAAAAGAAATTCTGCTCGTGGATCAGCTCAAATCCCATGGAGAGGAGACGGAAGAGCAGATTATGAACCGGCTGATGGTACGGCAGCTTTTAAAGGATCTTGATGAAACGGAAGAAAAGCTCATCCGCATGCGGTATTTTCAGAATAAAACACAGACGGTCGTGGCAAAGGAGCTGGGGATCAGTCAGGTACAGGTGAGCCGGATGGAGAAGAAGATTCTGCTGCGGCTCCGGGAACGTATGATATAATGAGCGCAAGAGAGTGGGAACAGGCGAAGCCTGCTCATCGCGAACGGCGAATGCCGATCATGAACGAAGTTCATGATATAAGGAGCATGGCAGGATATAGAAAGAACTTGTCACAGAACTGTGAAACAGGTAAACTATAAAAGAAGATAAACGACATCACATGGTTGACATAACATTAAGCCGGTTCCCAAAGTCAGGTGAAACGTATCTGATATGTGAACGGTGAAAATACAGATTTATTACGAACAGAAAAGGAGTCATAAAGGAACAGCAGGATGGAAGTGAGAGAAATCAGGGAGAAATACCCTTATCTATATGAAACACATCTGCATACGAGGGAGGCCAGTGCCTGTGCAAAGAACTCTGCGCAGGAGATGGTACAGGCAGCGAAGGACTATGGCTATGCAGGAATTTTTGTTACGAATCACGCATGGTATGGCAATACCAGTGTGGATCGGTCTCTGCCATGGGAGGAATGGGTGCATGGGTTCTGTGCGCCTTTTTATACGGCGAAAGCTTATGGAGACCAGATCGGCCTTTCTGTGTTCTTCGGATACGAATCCTGTTATCAGGGAACGGAATTTCTGATTTACGGGGTAGATGAAGAGTGGCTTCTGACCCATCCGGAAATTAAGGATGCAACGATTACAGAGCAGCTGCAGCTGGTACGGGAGCAGGGAGGGCTGGTGATGCATGCACATCCTTTCCGCGAGGAGGCTTATATTCCCAGGGTCCGGCTTTTCCCGGAGCTGGTGGATGGCGTGGAGGGCATCAATGCAACGCACTCGAGTCACTTAAGCACCTCCCACAATGATCCACGGTTTGATGAAAGAGCGATTGCCTATGCGAGGGAACATGACCTGCCGATGAGTGCAGGCTCCGATGTACACAGCACACTGATGTTAGGAGGCGGCATTGCCTTTCAGATGCCGTTAGTATCGGGGAGAGATTATGCGGAACGCATCCGTGGCAGAAAAGAGGATTATGTACTGACGAACGGGGATCAATGGTTTGACCGTTTCGGAAACCGGATTGACGACTGACAGGAGCAGGAAGATGAAATTGTTACACGTGGCGGATCTTCACATTGGAAAGATTGTGAATGAATTTTCCATGCTTGAGGATCAGAAATATATTTTGGAGCAGATTTTACAGACAGCGATTGTACAGAAGGTGGATGCAATTCTGATTGCCGGGGATCTTTATGACCGGTCGATTCCCCCTGCCGATGCAGTGGCTGTTTTTGATCATTTTCTGACACAGGCACTTGGACATCAGATCAGAATGATTATGATTGCGGGAAACCATGATTCGCAGGAGAGGGTTTCTTTCCTTGAAGATGTATTGCAGGGGCAGGGACTTTATATTTCCGGTGTGCCAAAGGAGGAGCTTAAGACGGTGCGTCTTCAGAATACCGAAATCGTCCTGCTTCCTTTTTGCAAGCCATCCCAGGTGCAGTGCAGCACCAGTGAGGAAGCTGTCCGGAAGCTGCTTTCGGGTTATTGGGAAAAGGAGAAGGAGCAGACCGGGGATGAAAAGAAGAGCCGGATTCTTGTGACTCATTATTTCGTGACAGACAGCGGAAGGGAGCCGGAGCTATCGGACAGTGAAGCCACGATCCATGTAGGAAGCCTTGACAATGTGGATGCATCCGTGTTTGAGGGGTTTGATTATGTGGCGTTAGGCCATATTCATAAGAAACAGCAGATCGGGCAGAGACCCGTTTATTATGCAGGGGCACCGTTGAAATATTCGTTTGGTGAAGCAGGGAGCATAAAGGGTATGCTTCTTGTTACCGTGGGCGATGAGGGACTTAAAAGGGTAGAGGAGCTGCCGCTTACCCCACTGCATGATATGCGTAAGATCAAAGGAACGCTGCAGGAGCTTTTAAAGCAGGGAAGAGAAGAGGGGGAAAAAGCCCTCGACTATGTGCAGGCATGTCTTACCGATGAAGGGGAGCTCATTGATCCAATGGAGACCCTTCGGAGTGTTTATCCGAATGCGATGCAGATTATCCGTGCCGGAAGGGAAGAAATCCAGATGGAGTTTTATACAGGAGCTGTGGCGGGAAGAGGCTCCTTACGGAAAAGGGATGCCGGTTCTTTGTTTCAGGATTTTTATGCAGAAATCAAAGAACAGGAAATGACGGAGGAACAGCGCCATTATATAACCGGTGTAATCCGGGAGGCAAAGGAGAGACTTGAGGGATGAAACCAGTAGAATTACGGATCAGTGGCTGGGGGCCCTACAAGGAGCTTCAGACGATTGATTTTACAAGGATGGAGGAACGCGGGCTGTTCCTGATTACAGGTGCGACCGGAGCCGGCAAGACGACGATTTTTGACGCCATCATGTATGCCCTGTATGGCTGCATGAGCGGTGAGGTACGGGAAAAGGGATCGGTGCGTTCGGACTTTGCAAAGCCGGATACGCCCACCTTTGTGGAGCTGTCGATGACACATAAGGGCGAAAGCTATCACATTTACCGGAACCCGGAATATCTGCGCCCCCGTAAGCGTAAGGGAGCGGATGGAAAGGAACTGACGAAGGAGAAGGAAAAGGCGATTCTGACGCTTCCGGATGGAAGCAGTGTCGAGGGCAGCAGCGAGGTCACCCGGAAAATCGAGGAGCTGCTTTGCCTGGATTACCGCCAGTTCAAGCAGATTTCCATGATCGCACAGGGGGAGTTTACGAAGCTCCTGACAGCATCTTCGCAGGAAAAAACGAAGATCTTCCGGCAGATTTTTGATACCGGCCTGTACGAGAGGATTGCACAGCTCTTAAAGGAGCGTTCCAATGCGATTTATAAAGAGGTGAGCGGATACCGTCATAAAATGGATGAGGATGTGGAGCTGTATCATCCTCTGGAAGAGTCTGCAGAGGTATTTGCGACACTGGTGCAGGGGGAAGCTTATGATTATGAGGCCGTGCTTGCGTTCTTAAAGGAAGAAAAGAAGCGCATCGGGAAGGAAGAAAAGGAAGTCCTTGCGCAGTATCAGAAATTAGAGGAGCGGACGCTTGTGCTGAACGGGAAGCTGGTGGAAGCACAGAAGGCGGCAGAGCTGCAAAAGAGCCTCGAGAGGGAAACAGAGAGAAAGCAGCTGTTAGATCACCGGAAGGAGGAAATGCAGCAGAAGGAAATACTTCTGTGGAAGGCGGACCGGGCAGAGGAAATTCGTCAGCAGGAGCTTTTATGCGAGGAATCCGCTAAGCAGATCGATAAAATAAAACAGCAGATCCAACATCTTCAGGAGGAAACCGGATTACGTGAGCAGCAGATCCTTACCCTGCAGAAGCTGCCGGAATATCAGGCTGATTTTGAAGCAGCCTGCGAACGGAAGGAAAAGCTGTCTGAGCAGGAACGGGAAAGTGAACATAATATAAAATTATGTAAACAACTGGAAGCACAGCTGAAACAGCTGCAGGTGGTCTATCTAAAGCTGGAACAGGAAGAGCTGCTTGCACGGCAGACGTATGAAGAAACAGAGCACCGGTATCGTCATAACCTTGCAGGCATATTGTCTTCGGAGCTTGAAGAAAACCGGCCCTGTCCGGTCTGTGGATCCCTTCATCATCCGGCACCGGCGGCTGTCACAGAAGAGCATCTGACCAGGGAAAAGGTTGATCAGGCAAAGAAGACATGGCTTCAGAAGCAGGAAAAGACCATGCACCAGCATGGAGAAACCATGGCTGCAAGGGGAAAGGCAGAACAGGCGAAGGAAAAGGGCGGTGAGCTTTTAAAAGCCATCGGACAGATGCAGGAACAGATGGATCAGCTTCCTGCAGAAATCAAAGCACTTTTGTCAAAATATACCCGGAAATCCTTTGAAGGGGAACTGAACCGCCTCTTACAATTACGTGTCGAGCGTGCAGAAAAGCAGGAGCAGATCCTTACCTTACAGGAGGAGCTTCAAAAGGGACAGGAGCTTTTCAGAGAAAGAGAAGAGGAAAGGGATATCCTCTTAACGAAGTATGGCTTTGCTTCCAGGGAGGAATATCAGGGCAGTCTTCTTTCAAAGGAGCAGATCGAGGCCGGGAAGAGAGAGCTGCAGGACTATGAGAAGAACTGCAGGGCAAATGAAGAGCTGCTGCAGCATCTGAAGGAACAGGTACAGGAGATTGTTCTTGCGGATCCGGTAAAGCTGAAGGAGGAGCTTAAGGAAGCTCTGGAAGAAAAGCGGGCTGTGCAGCAGATGCTTTCAAAGAAGCAGGAAAGCCGGAATCTTACGGAGAGAACCTATAGTTCTTTAAAAACAAAGCTTGCCGGTCTTAAGGAGACTATGGAGCGTTATACCTTAGTTAAGGGGCTGGATGATCTGGCAAACGGGAATAATAAGAAACGGCTTGTCTTTGAGCAGTATGTTTTGATTTCCTGTTTTGAAGAGATTCTGTATGCGGCAAACCTGCGGCTGCAGACGATGAGCGCCGGAAGATATGAGCTGCGGCGTGTACGGGGAATTGTGGATGCCCGCAGCAAGGACAATCTGGAAATGGAAGTGCTCGACTATTACACCGGTAAGTACCGCTCAGTGAAAACCTTATCGGGAGGAGAATCCTTTAAGGTCTCCTTAAGCCTTGCCCTTGGCATGAGTGATGTCATTCAGGCGCAGAGTGGTGGAATCCGGGTGGAAACCATGTTTATCGATGAAGGCTTCGGTACTCTTGATGGAGAATCACTCGATCAGGCGTGTCTGGTACTGCAGGGATTAACGGAGAGCAACCGGCTGATCGGACTTATTTCCCATGTGCCGGAGCTGTCCGAGAAGATTCCGGATCAGATCCGTATTCATAAGACGAATACTGGAAGCTATGCCGAAGTTGTGATACAGTGAGTAATAAAAGGAAAGAGATTTTATGAGAAAGAACATTTTATATAGATTATATGGAAGAATCGCAGCAGGCCTGATTCTTACGGCACTTTTCTTAACCGGCTGCCAGCATGGCAGTCAGACGGCGCAGGATACGGCAGAGGAGCCAACCGTGGTGCTGACCGGTGGGTTTGCCCGTAACGAAGTATTTAAAATTGAATCCATGTCGGGGACGCTTCCTGAAATCATGGTATATCTTGTGAATATGCAGGAGCAGTACGAGAGTGTCTACGGAAAGGAGATCTGGCAGAAGGATCTGAACGGAACGATGATGTCAGAAAGCGTGAAGGATACCGTGCTTGCCAATCTGGCACAGGTAAAGGCGATGAATCTTCTGGCGCAGAAGCACAATGTGACACTTGATGAGATGGAGAAGCAGTTTGCCAAAGAGGCGGCGGAGGAATATTATGAGAGCCTGAATGAGACAGAAATTGCCGTGATGCAGGTTAACGAAGAAATTCTTACACAGATGTATGAGGAATATGCCCTTGCGAACAAGGTATATGAATATATTATCAAGGACATCAATCCGGAAATCAGTGATGATGAGGCAAGAACCATTACCGTGGATTACATTCTGATTAAGACCTATACAACCGACGGTACGGGGACGAAGATTGAGTATTCCGAGGAAGATAAGGACGAAGCCAGGAGCCTCGCTGAGGACATTTTACGTCAGGCGAAGGAAGAGGGGAGCGACTTTAAGGAGCTGGTTTTAAAGTACAGTGAGGGCGATAAGGGAACCTATTCCTTCGGAAAAGGCGAAACGGAAGAAGCCTTTGAACAGGCAGCCTTTAACCTTGCAACCGGGGAGATCAGTAGTCTGGTGGAGACACCGTCCGGCTTTTATATTATCAAATGCTTAAGCACCTTTGACAAGGATCAGACGAGCGCCAATAAGGTGAAGATCGTGGAGGAAAAGCGGGAAGAGGTTTTTGGCGAAGAATACGATGCTTTTGCACAGGGACTTACGCGCGACATCAATGAAAAGCTCTGGAAATCAATTTCACTTGTGGATGATGAGAATGTTTCTACCCAACAGTTTTTCGATATCTATCATGATTATTTTGGTTGATATAACATAATAAAAGAACAGCAGAAGATGGTAAATATTGATTTTCAAATTTGTTAGCACTCATTCTTGATGAGTGCTAAATTTTTCTTGACTTTTTCTGAAAATGGACTTACACTTACTGTTATAAGAAAAACCGTAACTGTTCCATAGATTTACAGTTACAAAAAGGAGTGATTATTGTGGCAGAAAAACACGGTAGTTTATCAATTAATAGTGAGAATATATTCCCCATTATCAAGAAATGGTTATATTCCGACCATGATATCTTCTTCAGAGAGCTGATATCCAATGGCTGTGATGCAATTACGAAGCTGAAAAAGCTGGATATGATGGGTGAATATACGTTACCCGAAGATTACAAGGGTAAGATTGAGGTTATTGTCAATCCGGAAGAGAAGACCCTGAAGTTTATCGATAATGGTATTGGTATGACCGCGGATGAAGTGGAAGAATACATCAATCAGATTGCATTTTCCGGTGCGACCGATTTCATTGAGAAGTACAAGGATAAGACGAACGAGGATCAGATCATCGGTCATTTTGGTCTTGGCTTTTACTCTGCATTTATGGTAGCAAACGAGGTACATATCGATACCCTTTCCTGGCAGAAGGATGCAAAGCCGGTTCACTGGGAATGTGACGGTGGTACGGAATTTGATATGACCGAAGGAACAAAAACCGATGTCGGAACGACCATTACACTTTTCCTTAATGAAGATGTACTGGAGTTCTGTAATGAATATCGCGCAAGGGAAGTCATTAAGAAATACTGCTCCTTCATGCCGACTGAAATTTATCTTTCCAGGGAGAACACCACAGAGACACAGACTATCAAGGCATCTGAGAAGCTGGATACCGATGTGGTTATTGAGGAGATCAAGCCGGAGAAAGAAGAGGACGAGCTGAAGCTGAAGATACGGAAGCGTCCGGAGCTGTTAAATGAAACACAGCCCCTGTGGATGAAGCATCCGAATGAATGTACGAAGGAAGAATATCTGGAATTCTACCGTAAGGTATTTCAGGATTACAAGGAGCCTCTGTTCTGGATTCACCTGAACATGGATTATCCGTTTAACTTAAAGGGTATCCTGTACTTCCCGAAGATCAACATGGAATATGAATCAATCGAAGGTGTGATCAAGCTTTATAACAATCAGGTCTTCATTGCAGATAATATTAAGGAAGTTATTCCGGAGTTCCTGATGCTGTTAAAGGGTGTTATCGACTGTCCGGATCTGCCGTTAAATGTATCCAGAAGTGCGTTGCAGAACGATGGTTTTGTAAAGAAGATTTCCGATTATATTACGAAAAAGGTTGCAGACAAGCTTTCCGGTATGTGTAAGACCGAGAAGGAAGAATACGACAAATACTGGGATGACATCAGTCCGTTCATCAAGTTCGGCTGCTTAAAGGATGATAAATTCTGTGAGAAGATGACCGATTACATTCTCTTTAAGAACCTGGACGGCAAGTATCTGACATTGCCGGAATGCCTTGAGGTTAATAAAACCGATCCTGATGAGGCCGGGGAAAATGAGACAGAAGAGAAAGCCTCCGATACGGAAGTCGTAGATGAGAACGGCAATGTAGTAAGTGAAGAGAAGCCGGATTCGGAAGAAAATGCAGAAGAAGAAAAGAAAGAGAAGATCATTTATTATGTAACGGATGAAAAGCAGCAGGCACAGTACATCAATATGTTTAAGGCTGCCAAAATGGATGCGGTAATCCTGACACATAATATTGACCAGCCGTTTATCTCCCAGCTTGAAGCCAAGAATGAAGGAATCAAATTCATGCGTATCGATGCCGATCTTACCGATACCTTTAAGGCAAAGACAAGCAAGAAGGCAGAGAAGGAGCTTTCCGATGCAGCAGAAGCAATCAGCAAGGTGATGAAGAAGGTCTTAAAGAAAGACAAGATCGCTGTTAAGGTGGAAAAGCTGAAAAACAGGAAGATCGCTTCCATGGTAACCCTTTCCGAGGAGAGCCGCAGAATGCAGGATATGATGAAGATGTATTCCATGCCCGGAATGGATATGGGTGAATTCGGAAAAGAGGGCGAAACACTGATTCTCAATGCAAATCATCCTCTGGTAGAGTATGTGATGCAGAATACCGATGGAAAGAATGTCGATATGATCTGTGAACAGCTGTATGACCTGGCTCTGTTACAGCATGCACCTCTTGAACCGGAGGCTATGGCGAAGTTTGTTCAGAGAAGCAACGATATTATGATGCTGTTAACCAAATAATCGTTATAGTTCAGCCATGGACATTCATAAGTTGCCGGATTGTACGGTTACAGAACTGTTACAGGATCTTAATGCATCGATCCATTATGGAAAATGAGTAACTATTCAGTACAGGTCGAAGCATTTACTGCTGAGACCGTAAGAAAATGATTCAGTAATGCAAAATCCCATCGGCGAAGCCGATTCGGAATGGATTTTGCATCGTAACTGTGAAGGTACTGAACAGTTACGAAAATGAATAGATCATAAACAGGACCTCTGCATAAAATATACTAAGTATATCTTATGCAGAGGTTTTTTATGCCTGAAAAGGAGAATGAAGCAGGAAGAGCCGCCGTGGGAGAGTCCGGCCGGCTGCGGATTATGGTGACTTCTTCCATTGGAATGATTCCGGTGCAGAATGCACGGATTACCATTTCCTATAAAGGAGTACCTGATGTAACCGTAGTGCAGCTTGATACGGATAATTCCGGACAGACGGAGACAATTGATCTGCCGTCCCCACCAATTGATTACAGCATGGAGCCGGGGCGGCTGGAACAGCCCTATTCCGAATATAATGTCCGGGTGGAGGCCGAGGGCTATGAACCGGTAGAGGTTTCGGGAACAGAGATTCTTCCGGAGGTGACGGCATGGCAGAATGTGGAGATGAATCCGTCAGAAACCTCCGAAGAAGACAATGAAATCATTGTGATTCCGGAGCATACACTTTACGGGGAGTATCCGCCCAAGATTGAAGAGGATGAAATTAAACCCATTGAGGAAGGCGAGATTGTTTTAAGCCGGGTAGTTATTCCGGAATATATCGTGGTACATGACGGTGTACCGGATGATTCCACTGCCAGAAATTATTATGTGCGTTACCGGGACTATATCAAGAATGTAGCGTCCTCCGAAATCTATGCGACCTGGCCGGAGAGTACGATCTATGCCAATGTTCTTGCAATTATGTCCTTTACCTTAAACCGCGTGTATACGGAGTGGTATCGCAATAAGGGATACAATTTTACGATCACATCTTCCACAGCCTACGATCAGAAATGGATCTACGGGCGTAATATCTATTCCAATATCAGTCTGATTGTGGACACGATTTTTGCAAACTATCTGTCAAGGCCGGGGGTGCGGCAGCCGATCTTTACCTCTTACTGCGATGGGCAGCGTACAACCTGCAGAGGGTTGAGCCAGTGGGGCTCCAAGTATCTTGGCGATCAGGGGTATACGCCAATTGAAATTATCCGTTATTATTATGGAAGCGATATGTATATCAATTCCGCAGTGAGTGTGTCGGGAGTTCCGGCGTCCTGGCCGGGCTACAACCTGAGCATCGGCGCTTCCGGAGAGCATGTGCGCACAATCCAGCGGCAGCTGAACCGTATTGCACAGAATTATCCGGCGATCCCGGTTGTTTCAGTCGATGGAATTTACGGACAGGGAACCGCAAATGCCGTTAAGACATTTCAGAGAATCTTTGGACTTCCGCAGTCCGGTATCGTGGATTTTCCGACCTGGTACAGCATTTCCAATATTTATGTGGCGGTATCGAGAATCGCAGAGCCAGGGTGAATCGGGCCGTATTTCAGAAACACAGGAGGGTAGTTATCCTCCTGTGTAAAGCACATAATGAATGCAAGTTGAAGATGAAGCATGAGGTACGAGTGAACAGCAGCGGGCATAAATTTAGGTGTCTTGAAGGAGTTGCGAAGTTGCAGCAAAAAATGGTATACTAATTACGTATATGCAGATACACATTTTACCGGAGGGATAAGTGGCGTGAGGGAAGTTGTCGACCGGATACTGGAAGGAAATTTTAATAATGATGTACATTCCTTGAGCTTTTCAAGTCCATTGATTGAATTGAAGTTAGAGCCCGGAGAAAAGTACGAAGGAAGCTTTACCATTTTCGGAAAGCCCAATGTCATGACAGAAGGAACGGTTTCAACGACGGAGCTGCGCATGAAGTGTCTGGTGGAATCCTTTACCGGTACAGAAGAAGAGATCCCTTATGTGTTTGATGCGGCAGGAATGATTAAAGGGGACTCTTTGAAGGGTGAATTCCGTGTGATTTCCAATCAGGGGGAATATCTGATTCCGTATCATGTGGAAATTGACAGTGAGAATCTGAATTCCAGCCTTGGAAGCATTAAGAATCTGTTTCATTTTGCAAACCTTGCGAAATCAAGCTGGGAGGAGGCTGCAAACCTGTTTTTCTCAAAGGATTTCGAACAGGTTTTACAGGGGTCGGATAAGCAGTATCTGAATACCTACCGGGGACTTGTGAAGGACGGCAGGAAGGAACAGTATCTCGAAGAATTCTTATTACAAATCAAAAAGAAACAGCAGATTGAATATATTATTGAAAATCAGGAGATCCGTATGGAAAATCCGGAGGGAATTACCGAAGGGCGTGTGGTGATCCAGCGTAACGGCTGGGGGTATTCCCAGCTTTTCGTGGAAACGGAAGGAAGGTTTCTCAGCATGGAAAAGGACATGATCCGTGAAGAGGATTTTCTGGGAAATTGTTACCGGTTCTCCTTTTACGTGGATGCGGACAAGCTTCATGCGGGCAGGAACTATGGGAAGATCCGCTTCACCAATGCCTACACCTCATCAGAAGTGACGGTAATGGCTTACAAACAGCGGATTGACCGCAAATTCAACGAAGCAATCCGGCAGAAGAAGCATGCCATTGTGGAATTGATGCAGTACTATGAAGCCTTCCGTACGAAGCAGATCAGTGCGTCGTCCTGGATGAATGAAACGAGCCTGATTATGGACCGGCTTCAGGGGCTGGATGAACAGAATCCGGCCTATATGCTGATGCGGGTACAGCTCTTAATTACCCAGGAGAGAACGAATGAGGCCAGGTGGCTTCTCGAACAGACCGATGAGCTTCTTGCAGGAAACTATAATCCAACCTTATACTGCTATTACATGTATCTTTCTACCCTGCTAAACCGTACCGAAGAGTACATTGATGAGATGGCAGAGCAGGTAGAGAAGATTTTCAGGGAAAATATGGATGATTGGCGCATTGCATGGCTTCTCATCTACCTTTCGGACGATTATTCACGGAGTCCTTCGAAGAAGTGGATTGTTCTTGAGGAACAGTTTGCCAAGGGAGCGACAAGTCCTGTTCTGTATATTGAGGCATATCATCTGATCCGGAATAATCCATCGATTCTGATGCAGCTTGATGATTTCGAGATTCAGGTGTTGTCTTATGCAGCCAGAAAGCAGCTTCTTACCACACAGGTGGTGGAGCAGATTGTCTATCTGGCGAAGAAGCTGCGCGGATACCGGAAGCCGCTTTACCGGATTCTGCGTGTCTGCTATCAGGTACTGCCAACCGATGAAGTGCTGCAGACGATCTGTACGATACTGATTAACGGAAACATTACCACTCCGGAAGCCTTTGCATGGTATGAAAAGGGCATTGGAAAGGAACTCCGTATCACCCGTCTGTATGAGCACTATATGATGTCACTGGAGCTCAAGGATGATGTGGTCATTCCGAAAATGGTACTGATGTATTTTGCCTTTGACAGCAGTCTGGATGGTTTACATAATTCGTTCCTGTATGCTTATGTCTATCGGAATAAGGCTGTTTATCCGGAGCTTTATGAAAGCTACAGGGAGCATCTTAAACGGTTTGTGGTCTTCCAGATTTTAAAGAAGAGAAACAATAAATGGCTTGCTTACTTATATAAGAATCTGGTTACGGAAGGAATGCTTACCGAGGAGATTTCGGAAGGACTGGTAACGGCCATTTTCCTGCAGGAGCTGCATCTGAAACGGAAGGACATCAGCAGGGTCTGTGTTATCTATGACAGCTTAAAGGAAGAACAGGTGTATCCGGTTACCGGACAGGTCATGTATCTTCCGTTATATGGAAACAGTTACCGGATGATACTGGAGGATTTTAAGGGGAACCGCTTTTGCAGAGAGGAAGAATATGAGCTTGAACGGCTCATGATTCCGGACAAGATTGCCGGGATGATTGCCCCGTATGTAAAGGATGAGATTCTGTTTGATCTGTGGCTGTGTGAAAAGGGACACCAGCTTCTCCCGGTCAGCGAAAGCAACAGGGAGCATATGAAGCAGATTATGGAGTCCCCGCTTGTAAAGGAGTCCATCCAGAAGCAAATACGCTTAAAGCTTATGCAGTACGATTATGACCATGATCAGATGAACGAGCTGGATGAAGTATTGAATGATCTTAAACCGGAGATGATTTTCCGTGACAGCATGTCCCGGATGATACGGTTCATGGTAATCCGGGGCATGTATGAGAAGGCTTACGAATGGATCAGCCTCTGCGGCGGAGAGGGCATCGAAGCAAAGATTATCGTGCGGCTGTGTGGGCGGCTTTTAGCTCTCGATGGAATGAAAGAGGATCCGGTGATGACGGCGCTGATTCACCGTGCATTTCTGTCGGGAAAATATGATGAGCTTTTATTGAATTATCTGAACCTGTATTTCAAGGGAACCGTAAAGGAAATGCGGGATGTCTGGAGTACTGCGGAATCCTTTGGCGTGGACACGCTGGCAATTGAGGAGCGGATCCTGATTCAGATGCTGTATACGGATGCCTTTGTCGGAAATGCGGCAGCTATTTTCCAGAACTATGTAAAGAAGGGGGCAGATCCATCGGTAGAGCTGGCATTTTTAGCCCAGTCCTGTCATGATTATTTCGTAAAGGACAAGGTGACCGATCCTTTTATTCTGAATGAGGTAGAGCGGATCTGGGAAGAGGAGCAGGCGCTTCCGATGGTGTGCAAGCTCGCCTATACGAAGTTTTATGCCGGGCATAAGGAACAGACGAACGAAAAGGTTTCCAGAAATCTGCTCATTTTCCTGCGGGAGATGACAGCGGAAAAGATGGTGTTCCCGTTTTATAAGGAATTTGCAGAAAATATTACCTTTATGCATAAATATATGGATAAGACCATGGTGGAGTATCATGTCCATGATGGAAACCGTGCCGTAATTCATTATCTGGTTGAGCGGGAAGGAAATGTGGAGAACGAGTACCGCAAGGAAGAGATGAAGAACATGTATGACGGCATATGTGTGAAAGAATTCGTCCTGTTCTTTGGGGAACGTCTCCAGTATTATATTGTGGAGCTTGAGGACGGAAAAGAGCAGCTTAACGAGAGCGGCACCTTCAGCCGGAGTGATACGGACACAAACCAGAAGATCAGCCGGTATAATCTGATTAATGACATTGCCATGGCACGGACGTTGAAGGACTATGATACCATGGAAAGCATGCTTTTTGAGTACTATGATTATTCATATTTGTTAGACGAATTGTTTTCAATGAAGTAGGGTAACTGTAAAGGTATTGAACAGTTATGAAGTAGGAGTTGAACATGTTACAGGAAAACAGGGATTTGACAGGAAAACGGAATAATGCAAAGATGGTCATCGGGTATGACCTGGGGAGGCAGTTTTCCCAGGTGAGCTATTATGCCGTTGGTGATGCGGATCCCTGCACAGTTTCTCCGGTGGCAGGCACTGAGCAGTATAACATTCCTACTGTGTTATGTAAACGAGTTGGCGTAAGCCAGTGGTATTATGGGAAAGAAGCCCTGAAGAATCAGGGCGAGGAAGGAATTCTGGTAGATCATCTTTTGGAAAAGGCATTGCAGGGAGAAGAGGTTCTCGTTGAGGAGACAACCTTTGACCCGGTGGCACTGCTTACCCTGTTTATCAAACGAAGCCTTGCAACCCTTAATATGCAGGTTTCCTTAAACCGTGCGGAGGTTTTCATGTTTACGGTGGAGGAGCTGACCCCGCGTATGGTAGAGGTGTTGGGGAAGGTGGTATCCGGACTGCAGCTAAAATGTCCGCAGATCTGCTTTCAGAGCCATATTGAGAGCTTTTATTATTATATGCTTCACCAGCAGGCAGAGCTTTGGAAGAGAGAGGTTTTTGTTTTTGAATATAATGACACCCTGAAAACCCTGCGATTTCAATGTAACCGTCATACGACCCCCAGGGTTGTGTTTATCGAGCATCTGGATTATCCGGAGATGAAGAGAGTGGACTGGGCAGAGGATGAAGCACAGCGTATGGCACAGCAGCAGGAGCTTGATGCACAGTTCGGGCAGTTGTGTGAAAGCTGTCTGCACGAAACAGATGTATCGACCGTATTCTTAATCGGAGAGGGCTTTAAGGAGGGCTGGACCAGGGAATCCTTAAAGATCCTGTGCCATAACCGCAGAGTGTTTCAGGGAAACAATCTGTATAGCAAGGGCGCCTGCTATGCCGGAATGGAAAAGCTGAATCCACAGGAGAGTACGCGGGAATATGTTTATCTTGGAGAAGATAAGCTCAAATCCAATATTGGAATGAGAGCGCTGCGCAGGGGCGAGGATTCCTATCTGGCCATTCTGGATGCCGGTGTGAACTGGTATGAGGCGAAAACAGATTTTGACCTGATTCTGGAAAGCGGAAATGTACTGTGCTTTACGATTACGCCACTGACCGGTGAAAATATTATGGATAAGACCGTCACACTTGACGGACTGCCGGAGAGACCCCGTTGTACAACGAGATTACGGATCCATGCGGAGATGACAGCAATACATACTCTGACGCTGGAAATCACCGATATGGGATTTGGAGAACTGTTTAAGAGCAGCGGCAGGGCATGGACACATACCCTGCAGGTATGAGGATCCGGTAGTTTATACACCAGAAAGGAATTCAGATGGTAAGCCGAGTATTAATCTGTACAGGAAAATATGCCAACGAACCCTATCATTTAGAGAAGGTCTGTGTGAATGTATACTGCGTGGAAGAGCTGTGTTATCTGTTTGCAAACAATCCGTTTATGATTAACACAGAGATCATGGATAAGCACCTTCCGGAATGGCTGCGGGAACAGTGTGGTCTCCCGGAGCTGGCAGACCGTCTTACGCTTGCCATGAAAAAAGGAATTCAGGCAGGTGAGTTTGTTGACATAATAATTGATTATGTCAACTATTGCACTGAGGCAGAAATTGCCAGGATGGATGAAATTCTGAAGAGCAATGCCGGATTAAATGATTTTGAACGGAAGAAAAAGCAGGCGGATTATCTGTTGCAGAACAACCGTCATCTGATGGCGCTCAGGGAGTACGAAGATCTGAACCGGGAGCTGCCCGATACGGAGAATGCCCTGCGGCCTGCCATTTATCATAATATGGGTTATGCCTATGCAGGACTTTTCATGTTTGACATTGCGGCGAAGTATTATAAGCGTGCCTATGAAATGTCAAAGGACGAGGAGTCGGGGGTGCAGTACCTTTCTTCCTTACGCAGTTATCTGTCAGAGGAAGAATACATCCGTTTTATTGCGGAGCATTCGGAATACCATGAGCTTTCGCTGGAGCTTGAAAAGAAGATTACAGCGGCAAAGGGGGAGTTCGAGGCCTCGCGTGAAAACCGGATGCTGTCGGCATTGAAGATATATAAGGAAGAGGGGAATGTGGCTTCCTATTACGAAGAAATTGATAAGATTATCTATCGGCTGAAGGAAGATTACCTGCAGCTTGTTGAGGAATAAGTATGGGTCTATTACAACGGATTTTTAACTGGAAAAGGGATTATGAGGAGGCTTACGAAGTCGAGGAGTGGAATGAAATCGTCTATGACCGTGACGATTTACAGGTTCATAACCGGAAGCAGCGTGAGGAATATGTGAGGGGGTGCCTGGAGCAGATTGCAGAGGCATCCAGGGAGGTAGAAAATCTCCAGCATGAATATCAGGTGGTCACCTCGCATCTTAAGGATATTGAAGAGATTGAGGCACTGCCGGAGAATGAAAGCCGCCTGCTTATGGAATGTGCCAAACGGATAGATACGCTCGAGGGGCAGCAGTCCGGCTACAAGGAACGGAAAAACCGGATGACGGATGAGAAGTTTTATCAGATGGAATGCATGGAAGAGGAAGTGCAGGAGGCATATGAGAAGCTTGAAAAGGCGGAAGAATACCAGCACCTGATTAAGCGGGATCTGCGCCGCCTCGACAGTGAGCGGCAGGCCTACGGTTTCCGGAAGATCGAACTGCGGCATCTGATGAAGGATACCCGTTCGATGACGATTGTCTGCGCAACGGCAGTGATTTTCTGTTTGCTGTTACTGTTGATTTTACAGTATGCCTTTTCCTTTGACGTGAAGATTGGTTATCTGGCGGCCGGGGGAATCGGAGCACTTGCCATCACCGCCATTTTCTTAAAATATAACGATGCCGTACGGGAGCTTTCCCAGGTGGAGAGCGGGATCAGCAGGCTCATCCGGCTGCAGAATACGGTGAAGATCCGGTATGTGAATAATACGCATCTGCTTGACTATCTTTATATGAAGTACAATGTCAAAAGTGCACAGGAGCTTGGACGGGATTATAAGCAGTATCTCGAAGAAAAGGACGAACGTCATAATTATAAACGGGCAGAAATCGAACTGGATTCCACCCAGCAGGAGCTTTTACATATTCTGCGCCGGTATCAGGTAAAGGATCCGATGATCTGGCTGTATCAGACACAGGCGCTTCTCGATAAGAAGGAAATGATTGAGATCCGGCACAATCTGATTATCCGCAGACAGTCCTTACGCCGGAGAATGGATTATAACAAGGAGGTTATTGCAGGAAAGGCGAAAGCAGAGGTGAAGGATCTGGTTGAAAATTACCCGAAATATGCCAAAGAGATTCTGGGCATTGTGGCGGAATACGATAAGGATTTCACTTGACTTTCCTTAGTGTGCATGGTAGCATGGGTATCGAACATGCTTTATCATGCTAAAGAGGTAGCGTGATGCATAACTAACCTGTGAATACAGGACTAAGGAAGGATGGAGAGATTATGAAAAAGTTACTTGCAGTTACTATTGCAGCCGTAATGATGACCGGATTACTGGCTGGATGCGGTGCCGGGGAGACTGCCGCACAGGATACAACGACAGAGGCTCCGGAAGAAACCACTGCACAGGAGAATGCGGATGCAGCACAGGAGGATAGTGAACAGGCAGACGCATCTGCAGAAGGAAGAACCTTTACGGTCGGTTTTGATGCAGAGTTCCCGCCTTATGGTTATATGGATGAGAATGGTGAATATACCGGATTTGACTTAGAGCTTGCTGCTGAGGTATGCAGCCGCAACGGATGGACACTTGTAAAGCAGCCGATTGACTGGGATGCCAAGGATATGGAATTAAGCTCAGGCTCCATTGATTGTATCTGGAACGGATTTACCATGAATGGACGTGAAGATCAGTATACCTTCACCGTTCCTTATGTGGATAACAGCCAGGTATTTGTCGTAAAGGCAGATTCAGGAATTACCGCTCCTGCGGATCTTGCCGGTAAGATTGTCGGAGTACAGAAGGATTCCTCCGCACTTTCTGCCCTTGAAGGAGATGCAGCGGATCTGGCAGCAACCTTTGCAGAACTGACACAGTTTGCAGATTACAATACCGGATTCCTGAATTTAGATGCAGGTGCTGTGGATGCGATCGCCGTAGATATCGGAGTTGCAGATTATCAGCTGGAATCAAGAGGGGACGGCTTCGTGATCCTTGATGAAAAGCTGGCAACTGAACAGTATGGTATCGGCTTTAAGCTTGGCAACACCGAATTAAAGGATCAGGTGGAAGCTACCCTGCTTGAAATGGCAGAGGATGGAACCTTTATGGAAATTGCAAAGAAGTATGGCTTGGAGGACAGTGTTTGCTTAGGCAAATAAAGAGGTGTTCCGGGGGCAGAATGAAGATTCTGCCCCTGAATGGTTATGTTGCCATGCATATGAGAAAATGATCCGGTGGATCATTTTTGAGTTAACTTATACACAGGAGTAAGGTATGAATTTTCAGACAATTATATTGCAATTGGGACAGGGAATGCTGGTAACGGTAGAAATTTTTTTTCTGACGTTACTTTTTTCGTTACCGCTGGGACTTTTGGTGGCTTTTGGAAGAATGTCAAAAAATGTGTTGCTAAAAGGTATCAGTAAGATATATATTTCTATTATGAGAGGTACGCCGTTGATGCTGCAGCTGATCGTGGTATACTTCGGACCGTACTATTTATTTGGCACTAATCTGAAGGGATACCGGTTCCCGGCAATCATTATTGCCTTTGCGGTGAACTATGCAGCATACTTTGCCGAGATTTACCGTGGCGGAATTGAATCCATGCCGGTGGGACAGTATGAGGCCGCAGAGATTCTGGGCTATGGGAAGGTGCAGACCTTCTTCAAGATCATTTTCCCGCAGGTGATGAAGAGGATTCTGCCGTCGATTACGAATGAAACGATTACCTTAGTGAAGGATACGTCTCTTGCTTTTGTTTTGTCACAGGCAGAGATGTTTACGCTGGCCAAGCAGATCGCGGCAGCTGAAACGAGCATTATGCCGCTGATGGCAGCAGGTTTGTTTTATTATATCTTTAATCTGCTTGTGGCAGCGATTATGGAACGGATTGAGAAATCCATGGACTATTATCATTAGGAGGCAGCCGGAATGAGTGAGACTTTATTACAGATGAATCATATCAGAAAGCATTTCGGTGACCTGCATGTACTGGAAGATATTTCCATAGAGGTGCACAGGGGAGAGGTCGTTTCGATTATCGGACCGTCCGGTTCCGGAAAGTCCACGCTCCTTAGATGTGCTACATTACTTGAAAAGATGGATGGGGGAGATCTCATTTATCTTGGGGAAGCAGCAGCGAAGGAAGAGAACGGAAAATGCGTGTATGCGTCCAGGGCGAAATTAAAGCAGATCCGGAAGTACTTCGGACTGGTTTTCCAGAATTTCAATCTGTTTCCACATTATACCGTATTGAAGAATATTACAGACGCACCTGTCTGTGTCGATAAAGTACCGAAGGAAGAGGCAGTGGAGAGAGCAAAGAAGCTTTTAGAACAGCTCGGGCTCGCCGATAAAGCAAATGCCTATCCGTGCCAGCTTTCCGGAGGACAGCAGCAGAGAGTTTCGATTGCAAGGGCACTGGCCCTGCAGCCCCAGATTCTCTTTTTTGATGAACCGACCTCCGCACTTGATCCGGAGCTTACGGTAGAGGTGCTTAAGGTTATTAAGGAACTGGCAAAGCAGCATATGACCATGATCATTGTGACACATGAAATGCAGTTTGCCAAAGAAGTATCCGACAAGATCATATTCATGGAAGGCGGTCATATTAAGATGCAGGGAACTCCGGAGGAGATCTTTGCTTCGGAAAATGAACGGGTGAAGGAATTTATCGGAAAACTGAACGCCTGATCGGATGCCATTGCTTGTAAAGAACATGGGGAGACCGATGTTTCTTTCAAATATAAACTTTCAAATGGAGGATAATCATGAAAAAAATGGAACAGCTTTATGAAGGAAAGGCAAAGAAGGTATTTGCAACAGAGGATCCGGATGTTGTTATCGTGGATTATAAGGATGATGCAACTGCTTTCAACGGCGAAAAGAAGGGAACCATCGTAGGAAAGGGTGCCATCAATAACCGTATGACCAATCACGTATTTAAGCTTCTGGAGAAGGAAGGGGTACCTACCCATCTGATCGAGGAACTGAGTGACCGTGAAACTGCTGTAAAGAAGGTCGATATTGTACCTTTAGAGGTTATTATCCGTAATGTGGCTGCAGGAAGCTTCAGCAAGCGTCTTGGAGTACCGGAGGGAACCCCCTTTAAAGAGCCTACCATTGAGTTCAGTTATAAAAATGATGCTTTAGGTGATCCGCTGATTAACAGCTATTTTGCTGTTGCCCTGGGACTTGCTACCTGGGATGAAATTGACACCATTAAGAAGTATGCTTTTAAGGTAAATGAAGTACTGAAGGCTTATTTCCTTCAGGCGGATATCAAGCTCATTGACTTTAAGATCGAGTTTGGCCGTTTCCATGGAGAAATCCTGTTAGCAGATGAAGTATCTCCGGATACCTGCCGTCTGTGGGATGTCAACACCAATGAAAAGCTTGACAAGGACCGTTTCCGTCGTGACCTTGGAAATGTGGAAGAAGCTTACAACGAAGTATTCAAGAGACTTGGACTGGCATAGGAGGAAGGGAATGAGTACAGACAGATATGTAAGTCCTTTGTCAGAGCGTTATGCAAGTAAAGACATGCAGTATATCTTTTCTCCTGACATGAAGTTCCGTACCTGGCGTAAGCTCTGGATTGCACTTGCAGAGACTGAGATGGAATTAGGACTATCCCAGGATGGGAAGCCGGTTATTACCAGAGAACAGATTGATGAATTAAAGAGTCATGCCGATGACATTAACTATGATGTGGCAAAAGCAAGAGAAAAGGAAGTTCGCCACGATGTTATGAGCCATGTTTATGCTTACGGACAGCAGTGCCCGAAGGCAGCAGGTATTATCCACCTTGGCGCAACCAGCTGTTATGTAGGAGATAATACCGATATTATCGTGATGACAGAAGCACTCCGTCTTGTGAAGAAAAAGCTCATTAATGTATTAAAGGAGCTTGCTGACTTTGCAGATAAATACAAGGCACAGCCGACGCTGGCATTTACGCATTTCCAGCCGGCACAGCCGACTACCGTTGGAAAGCGTGCAACCCTGTGGATGCAGGAATTCTGTCTGGATCTTGAGGATCTTGACCATGTGCTTTCCGGCATGAAGCTCCTTGGCTCCAAGGGAACCACAGGAACACAGGCTTCTTTCCTGGAGCTGTTTAACGGCGATCAGGAGACGATCGATAAGATTGATCCGATGATTGCACAGAAGATGGGCTTTAAGGAATGCTATCCGGTTTCCGGACAGACCTATTCCCGCAAGGTGGATACGAGAGTTGCCAATGTCCTTGCCGGAATTGCAGCCAGCGCTCATAAGATGTCCAATGACATCCGTCTGCTGCAGCATCTTAAGGAAGTGGAAGAGCCGTTTGAAAAGAATCAGATCGGATCTTCTGCCATGGCTTATAAGAGAAACCCGATGAGAAGTGAACGGATCGCATCCCTTTCCCGTTACGTGATGATCGATGCGCTGAATCCGGCGATTACCTCTGCAACCCAGTGGTTTGAGCGTACATTGGATGATTCTGCCAATAAGCGATTATCCATTCCGGAGGCGTTCCTTGCAATTGATGGAATTTTAGACCTGTGCCTGAATGTTGTCGATGGACTGGTGGTTTATCCGAAGGTCATTGAGAAGCATATGTTAAGTGAGCTTCCGTTCATGGCTACCGAGAACATCATGATGGATGCCGTAAAGATGGGCGGAAACCGTCAGGAGCTGCATGAAAAGATCCGAGAGTTATCCATGGAAGCCGGTAAGAATGTGAAGCAGGAAGGCAGGGAGAACAATCTTTTAGAGCTGATTGCGGCAGATCCCGAATTCCATATGACCCTTGAGGATTTACAGAAGACCATGGAGCCGTCCCGTTATGTGGGCCGTTCCAGAGAACAGGTAGAAGCGTTCTTAAGAAAGGTGATTTCACCGATCTTACAGGATAACAGGGATTTACTTGGCGTGAAGGTCGAGATCAATGTTTAAATCATGAGGGTGATTTTCTAAGGAAAGGAAAATATTTTAATATGGGTGGATTTTTTGGCGTAGCGTCAAAGAACGATTGCGTGTTTGATTTGTTTTTCGGTACGGATTACCATTCCCATCTGGGAACCAGAAGAGCAGGTATGGCCGTATATAATAAAGAGACCGGTTTTGAAAGAGCCATTCACAATATTGAGAATGCGCCTTTCCGGACCAAGTTTGACAAAGATGTAAATGAAATGCAGGGAACCCTTGGTATCGGTTGTATTTCAGACTATGAACCGCAGCCTCTGCTTGTGCGTTCCCACCATGGTACCTATGCGATCATGACGGTTGGTAAGATCAACAACATGGAGGCCATTGTGGATGATCTGTTTTCCTCGGGACATTCCCACTTTCTTGAGATGAGTGGTGGGGATATCAATGCAACCGAGCTTGTGGCAGCCGTCATCAATCAGAAGGACAATCTGATCGAAGGCCTGCAATATGTACAGGAATTGATCGATGGTTCCATGACGGTGGTATTACTGACACCAAAGGGAATTTATGCCGCCAGGGACCGGCTCGGACGAACTCCTGTTGTAGTCGGAAAGAAGGAGGATGCTTACTGCATTTCCTTTGAAAGCTTTGCCTATCTGAATCTTGGTTATGTGGATGAAAAGGAGTTAGGCCCCGGAGAAATCGTCATTGTGACACCGGAATCGGTAACGACTCTGGTTTCACCCGGTAAGGAGATGAAGATCTGTACCTTCCTCTGGGTATATTATGGTTATCCGTCTTCGTCCTACGAAGGTATCAGTGTAGAGAAGATGCGTTACAACTGCGGTGCGCTTCTTGCCAGGCGGGATGATGTGCATCCGGATAATGTAGCCGGTGTCCCGGATTCCGGTGTGGCACATGCAATCGGATATTCCAATGCGTCCGGAATTCCTTTTTCCAGACCGTTTATCAAGTATACGCCGACGTGGCCGCGTTCCTTTATGCCAACGATCCAGAGCCAGCGTAATATGATTGCAAAGATGAAGCTGATCCCGGTACATGACCTGATAAAGGACAAGAGTCTTCTATTGATTGATGATTCCATCGTGCGTGGTACGCAGCTTCGGGAAACCACTGAATTTCTGTATCAGAGCGGGGCAGGAGAGGTTCATATCCGTACGGCATGCCCGCCGTTATTATACGGATGCAAGTATCTGAATTTTTCCCGTTCTTCTTCCGAGATGGAACTGATTACCAGAAGAACGATTAAGGAAATGACCGGAAACGCAGCCAATGTAAATTTAAGTGCATATTCCAATCCGGACTCTCCAGAGTATCAGGAGATGGTAAAGCGGATCGGAGTACAGTTGAACTTTACTTCCCTGCGGTTCCACCGTCTTGATGATATGATCGAATCCGTCGGAATCGACCGCTGCAAGCTTTGTACCTACTGCTGGGATGGCAGGGAATAAAAGGACGTGGTGTATAATAAGCCAAAAGAAAATCAACGGAGAAAAGAGAGCTAAGATGGGAAAGATCATTATTCAAAAGGAAACCACAAAGGATCCAGTCAGTCTGATCGGACGTGAGGCCGGTGTATGCTGGGGAGCAGACATCACGAAAGAGGATCGTAATTATAAGAGAGGACTTGACTGTCTTTCTTCCGGACATGGAAGAACCTGGGAGTATCCGCAGGTTTATATGATTCTTGAAGGATATTCTGCAAGAGTGATCCGTGAACTGTATACCCATATCGGAGGCAGCCCGACAAGACTGCAGGCTTCTACCAGATATATCAATTATCAGAAGGGCTTTCCGTATGTGACACCGCCTACTATTGCGGGTAATGAAGAGGCGAAAGCAATTTATGATCATGCCATGGAAGAGATTCTTACCGCAATGCAGAAGTTAGAAGCGATGGAACTGCCGCGTGAAGATGTGGGCATGCTTCTTCCACTTGGAATGGAAAGCAAGGTGGTACTTCGTACCAATTTAAGGAATCTCGTGGATATGTCCCATCAGAGACTCTGTACGAGAGCATATTGGGAGTTCCGCCAGCTGATGAACGATATGAAGACAGAGCTCAGTAATTATTCGGAAGAGTGGAAGTTCTTAACCGAGAATTACTTCCAGCCGAAGTGCGAGGTTACTGGATTTTGTACCGAGACAAAGTGCTGTGGACGGAAGCCGAAGAAGGAAGTGTAATTTTCCGGATAGTTCTTATCCAAAACTGAGATTTATTGGAAAGCCGATTGACATGCGGAATACAGCGTGTTAATCTGTCTATTGTAAAACTTTATGAAGTCAGGGAGTTTTGTATGAATCAGAGTAAACTTACCAATCAGGCATACCTTTATTATTATGAGAGGCGTATTCGCTTGTAACAGCAGTTCCTGCACAGTTATAAGCAATAGGTCTTATATGTCTGTGCAGATTTCAAGGTAAGTTTCAGAGAAGAAAACGTGAAATTTTGGCATCAGACATAGAATGGTCTGGTGCCTTTTTGTTGCCGGAAAGCGCGTATATTTATTGGCAAATCTGTACAATCCGGCAACTTATGAATGGCATGGATGAACTGTTACTTTTGTGTAGTGAGGTGTGGTAATATCCTTGACAAATAACGAATACAAGGGTATACTTCAATAGATAAAAGCGTTAAAGCATAAAAGAACATAATATTGAAGTATATATCACAATAAAACAGTTTACATAATATCAAAGGAGAGGGAAAATGACAATTGTAGATGTATTGGAGCAGAACAGCAGAAGTTATGGGGATGAGGTCTGTCTGGTGGAGATTAACCCGGAGGTCAAAGAGATCCGGCGGGTTACCTGGAAGGAATATGAACTGATAGAGCCCAATCCTATGACACATTATCGAAGGGAGATTACCTGGCGGGTATTTGATGAAAAGGCGAACCGGTTTGCCAATCTGCTGATTTCAAGAGGTATTAAGAAGGGGGACAAGGTGGCAATTCTGTTAATGAACTGTCTGGAATGGCTGCCGATTTATTTTGGAATCATGAAAACAGGAGCGCTTGCCGTTCCGCTGAACTTCCGTTATGCGCCGGATGAAATCCGGTATTGCGTAGAAAAGGCAGAGGCAGATGTGCTGGTATTCGGACCTGAATTTATCGGACGTGTGGAGGAGATTGCAGATGAAATCAGCCGCAACCGTTTATTGTTCTTCGTAGGAGATAACTGCCCGACCTTTGCAGAGGATTATGCTTCACTGACCTCGAATTGTTCCAGTGTGGCACCGAAGGTTCATCTTACGGAACAGGATGATGCAGCAATTTATTTCTCTTCGGGAACAACAGGATTTCCGAAGGCCATCTTACATAATCATGAAAGCCTGATCCACTCCTGCCGTGTCGAGCAGAATCATCATGGACAGACCAGGGACGATGTGTTCCTGTGCATTCCCCCGTTATATCATACAGGAGCGAAGATGCACTGGTTCGGCTCCCTTTTGTCCGGAAGCAAGGCAGTTCTGTTAAAGGGAACCAGACCGGAATACATATTGGATGCGGTATCCAAAGAAAAATGTACGATTGTATGGCTCCTGGTTCCGTGGGCACAGGATATTCTGGAAGCGTTAGACAGCGGAAGAGTGAAGCTTGAAGATTATGATCTGTCACACTGGAGACTCATGCACATCGGTGCACAGCCGGTACCACCGAGTCTGATTAAACACTGGAAGCATTATTTCCCGAACCACCAGTATGATACCAATTATGGATTAAGCGAGTCCATCGGACCCGGATGTGTTCATCTTGGAGTAGAAAATATTGATAAGGTTGGTGCAATCGGAAAGCCGGGCTTTGGCTGGAAGGTTAAGATTGTGGACGAGAAGCGGAATGAGGTTCCCCAGGGAGAGGTCGGCGAGCTTGCGGTTAAGGGTCCCGGTGTAATGACCTGTTATTATAATGATGAAGAAGCAACGAAGGAAGTCATGGATGAGGAAGGCTGGCTTTATACCGGAGATATGGCACAGATGGATGAGGATGGCTTCATTTTCCTGGTAGACCGGAAAAAGGATGTCATTATCAGTGGCGGTGAGAATATTTATCCGGTACAGATTGAGGATTTCCTGCGTAATATTGATGCCGTTCATGATGTGGCAGTCATTGGTATTCCCGATAAGCGTCTGGGTGAGACAACCCTTGCGGTAATTGAGTTAAAGCCGGATCAATCCTGTACAGAGGAAGAGGTGAATGAATTCTGTCAGAAGCTTCCCCGTTATAAGCGTCCGCATAAGATTGTATTTGCGGATATTCCGAGAAATCCTACCGGCAAGATTGAGAAGCCGAAGCTTCGTGAACAGTACTGCGGAACGCGTCTGGTAGAAGCACAGAGCCGCAGCTGATCTACGGAGCTATTACCATTGTTCCACCATGCGGTTTACATAACTTGAATGATGGCAATAGAGAAAGAAAAAGAGGAGAGTGGGTTATGACCATTAAAATATTGATGCTGGTAATTTTTTTCGGGGTGATGCTGGCAATTGGCTTTTATTGCAGAAAGCATGCAACAGATGTAAATGGATTTGTACTTGGAGGACGGAGTGTCGGTCCGTGGCTTACAGCCTTTGCCTACGGAACTTCGTACTTTTCGGCAGTTATTTTCGTAGGATATGCCGGACAGTTCGGGTGGAAATACGGAATTGCTTCCACCTGGATCGGAATCGGGAATGCATTGCTTGGTTCCATGCTTGCCTGGGTAGTTCTGGGAAGAAGAACCCGTGTTATGACACAGCACCTGGACAGTGCAACCATGCCGGAATTCTTTGGCACACGTTTCCAGTCCAAAAATTTAAAGATTGTGGCATCCGTGATCGTATTTATATTCCTGATTCCTTATACAGCATCACTTTATAATGGATTATCCAGACTGTTTGGAATGGCGTTCCATATTGATTATGCGGTCTGTATTCTGGTAATGGCGGTATTGACAGGGATCTATGTGGTGGCAGGCGGTTATATGGCAACGGCAATTAATGATTTCCTGCAGGGACTTATCATGTTGTTTGGTATTGTCGTGGTAATTGCAGCCGTATTAAAAAGCAACGGTGGTTTCCTGGAAGCCTTAAACGGACTTGCCAATGTAGAAGATGCGGCAGCGTCCACACAGCCCGGTGTGTTTGCATCGTTCTTTGGACCGGATCCGTTTAACTTGCTTTGTGTGGTTGTATTGACCTCCCTCGGAACCTGGGGACTTCCGCAGATGGTGCAGAAGTTTTATGCGATTAAGAGCGAGGCCTCTATTAAAAAGGGAACTATTATTTCTACTTTGTTTGCAGTTGTGGTATCCGGAGGATGCTATTTCCTTGGCGGCTTCGGAAGATTGTACAGCAGTCAGATTGACATTGCAGCAGATGGCTATGATGCCGTGATTCCGGCAATGCTTTCGAATCTTCCGGATCTTCTCATAGGACTTGTCGTGATTCTGGTGTTGTCTGCTTCCATGTCAACGTTGTCTTCTCTTGTTATGGCATCGAGTTCAACGCTGACACTGGATGTATTAAAGGATCATGTAGTGAAAGATATGGATGAAAAGAAGCAGGTATTCATTATGCGGCTTCTGATCGTGGTATTTATTGCGATTTCCGTAGTGATTGCCATTGTGCAGTATAAGAGTAACGTGACCTTTATCGCGCAGCTTATGGGAGTATCCTGGGGCGCACTGGCAGGGGCATTCCTTGCACCGTTCCTGTATGGCTTATACTGGAAAAAGACAACCAGGGCAGCCTGCTATGTCAGCTTTGTATCTGGTGTTGGTGTAATGACGCTGAATCTGTTCTTTAGAAGCTCCTTCCCAACGGTATTGCAGTCTCCGATTAATGCGGGAGCATTCGCTATGGTGGCAGGACTGGTTCTTGTACCGATTGTCAGCCTTTTTACGAAAAAGCCGGATAAAAAATGGGTAGAAGCTACCTTTGCCTGCTACGACCGTAAGATTGAGGTTCCCGTCAGACAGTCATTGGATGAGTAGAAAAATATGTCTCATTTTGCCGAAAATTTGCCTAAAATATTAAAAAAACTGCTTTCCTTTTGGAAATGAATGTTGTATAATCACTTTATTGTATGACAAATCATTTGCAATTCGTAAGAAAATTCCCTTTGAAATGTAATAATGGTATACAGTTTTCATAGATATTTGGAGGAGAATATGAGAGAAAAGTATGAGTCTTTAGCGCTTGTAGATTTGAAGGCAGTAGCGAAAGCAAGAGGACTGCGTGGTATTTCAACCATGAAAAAGGATGAACTGGTAGAAGCAATGCTTGCAGCTGATGAAAAGGACAAGGCAGAGGGCAAAGGAGTTCAGCAGCCGAAAGGTGTTGTAACCCCCAAAGCGGTAGAACGTAAGGAAACAAAGATCAGAGAAGAAGTAAAAGCCAAAGAAGATAGTAGAAATAAAGAAGAAAAAACCACACAAGCGGAAGAAGAAAAAACGCTTGAAGAACTGGACAGTGGAATCAGTGCACATGGTATTCTGGAGGTTATGCCGGATGGCTTCGGATTTATTCGTTGCGAGAACTATCTTCCCGGTGAGAATGACGTCTATGTGGCTCCGAGCCAGATCCGCCGTTTCGGACTGAAGACCGGTGATATTCTGGAGGGAAATACCAGAGTACGTACACAGGGAGAGAAGTTTGCAGCACTGTTATATGTGAAGAGCATCAATGGTTATACGCCGGAAGAAAGCTCGAAACGTTATAATTTTGAAGATATGACACCGATTTTCCCGAATGAGCGTCTTCATCTGGAAATGCCGGGGGCGAGTGTGGCAATGCGTGTTATGGATCTGATCAGTCCGGTCGGTAAGGGGCAGAGAGGTATGATCGTATCCCCTCCGAAGGCTGGTAAGACAACCCTGTTAAAGGATGTTGCGAAATCCGTAAAGCATAACTCTCCGGAAGTACACCTCATCATTCTGTTGATTGATGAACGTCCGGAAGAAGTAACCGATATTAAGGAAGCAATTGAAGGACCAAATGTAGAAGTTATTTATTCTACCTTTGATGAACTCCCGGAGCATCATAAGCGTGTATCCGAAATGGTAATAGAGCGTGGTAAGCGTCTTGTAGAGCATGGAAAGGATGTTGTAATCCTGATTGACAGTATTACAAGACTTGCAAGAGCCTACAACCTGATTGTTCCTCCCAGCGGAAGAACCTTATCCGGTGGTCTCGATCCTGCTGCATTACATATGCCGAAGAGGTTCTTTGGTGCAGCGAGAAATATGCGTGAGGGTGGATCCTTAACGATTCTGGCAACCGCACTGGTAGATACCGGTTCCAAGATGGATGATGTGGTTTACGAGGAATTCAAGGGAACAGGTAACATGGAATTAATGCTTGACAGAAAGCTGTCCGAGAAGAGAATCTTCCCGGCAATCGATATCCCGAGATCCAGTACGCGTCGTGAAGACCTGCTGTTATCACAGGACGAGCTTGATGCCATGAATATCATCCGGAAGGCTTTGAACGGATTAAAGCCGGAAGAGTCACTGGACAAGATTCTTGACCTGTTTGCAAAAACAAGAAACAATCAGGAATTTGTCAATATGGTTAAGAAGATTAAATGGTTATAAAAAATGCTTGCCAAGGCATGATACCTATGGTATACTTAAAAAGCTGTTTCGTAGGAAACACAGTGGATGAGAACAGAAAATATGAGAAATGATCATAGAGAGGTGAAAGTATGAGAGAAGGAATTCATCCTGATTATTATCAGGCAACTGTAACTTGCAACTGTGGTAACACTTTTGTAACAGGTTCAACAAAGGAAGATATTCACGTTGAAGTTTGTTCCAAATGTCATTCATTCTACACAGGTCAGCAGAAGGCTGCAAGAACTGACGGACGTATTGATAAGTTCAATAAGAAGTATGGCGTAGCAGGCAAATAGTGAAACGATGAAGGTTGAGGTGTTACATCATCTCAACCTTTTTTGTGTAGAACACTTAGTGAAAGCAAGCTGAAAGCGAAGCTTGAACTTAGTGAGAACCAGTCCGGAACACTTAACGAATGCAAGCGAAAAGCGAAGCATGAGTTTAGTGAGAGGGATAAGTCCTGAATTGTTACACAACTTAAATGGAGATTTAAAATGGCGAAAAAGAAAAAATCCGCACACTACTCCGGAATCGGCGGTCAGGCCGTTCTGGAAGGTGTTATGATGAAGAATAAAGACGATTATGCGGTTGCAATCCGTAAAGCCGATGGTGAAATTGATGTCGAGGTGGATGTGTTCCGTGGACTTTTTCCGGAAAGCAGAATTACGAAGATTCCGTTCTTACGCGGCATTTTTAATTTTATTGACTCTCTTCGCCTTGGCATGAAATGTATCAATCATTCTGCCCAGTTCTATGAGGACGGCGAAGCGGAGGAGACGAAGCTGGATAAGGCACTTGACAAGATTTCCGGAGGACGTGGCGAAAAGATTCTGATGGGATTTACGACAGTGCTTTCGATCGTGCTGGCTGTGGCAATTTTTATTCTTCTGCCGTATTATCTGTCCACGCTGCTGAATGGATTTATCCGGAACGATTCCCTGCTTGCGATTATTGAGGGGGTCATCCGGATTGCAATCTTTTTACTTTATATTGTGGCAATCAGTCTGATGAAGGACATTCATCGTCTGTATCAGTATCATGGTGCAGAGCATAAATGTATCAACTGTATCGAAAAGGGAAGACCGCTTACCGTATATAATGCGATGAAAAGCTCCCGTATTCATAAGCGATGTGGAACAAGCTTCCTGTTTTTTGTGATATTTGTAAGTATTATCCTGTTTTTCTTTATCCGGGTATCGAATCCGGTATATCGTGTACTGCTCCGGATTGCGCTGATTCCGGTAATTGCGGGAATTTCCTATGAGATTATCCGGCTGGCAGGACGCAGTGACAATATTCTGATCCGGATTATTTCTGCTCCTGGTATGTGGTTACAGAAGCTGACCACGAAGGAGCCGGATGAAGAAATGCTTGAAGTGGCAATTAAATCTGTTGAAGCGGTTTTTGACTGGAAGAATTATCTGTATGAAGAATTCGGATATGAAGTGGATGAGTCCTGGATGAAGGATGGCGCCTTATCCGATGACGATGAGGAAGGAACCGGGGAAGAATGAATTACACGGAAGCCTTTCTGATGGGAATGCAGAAACTGAAAGAGGCAGAGATTGGTGAGGCACAGCTGGATGCACGGCTTTTGCTGGAAGAGGTGTGCGGAACCGATCACAATACACTGCTTTGTCACGGAGACCGGGAGGTGTCTGAAGCAGAGGAGGAGCAGTACCGGAAAGCGTTGGAGCAGAGAGCAGTTCATGTTCCGCTGCAGCACCTTTTAGGATATCAGGATTTCATGGGACTGCGCTTTCAGGTAAATGAGCATGTGCTGATTCCGAGACAGGATACCGAGATTCTGGTGGAAGAGGCAATGAGGTATCTGCATGATGGCATGCGGATTCTGGATCTGTGTACCGGATCCGGTTGTATTCTGTTAAGTCTCCTTCACTATTCGAATGACTGTGAGGGAACCGGTGTGGATATTTCAAAGGAAGCACTGCAGGTAGCGGCACTGAATGCGGAATTGCTTGGTATCAAAGCAGATTTCCTTAAAAGTGATCTGTATGAAAAGGTGACCGGAAAGTTTGATCTTCTGGTATCCAATCCACCGTATATCGAAAGGAAGGTTATCCCGACACTGATGGAAGAGGTACGGGAGTATGATCCGTATATTGCGCTGGATGGAGGAGAGGACGGGCTTGACTTTTACCGGAGAATCATCGGCGGGGCGCAGGATTACCTCAAACGAGGCGGACAGATCCTGATGGAAATCGGAAGCGGACAGGCACAGGCAGTGAGTGAGCTTCTTCGTGAAGCAGGCTTTAAGGAGATCGATGTCTGTAGGGATTTCGCAGGTCTTGATCGTGTGGTGAGTGGAAGACTGCCGATTTTATAAGCATATGGACAGAAATATAAAAGTTATGTAAACCTAAAAGCGTATAGTTGAAACAATATTGAAAAATGATGAATAAGCAGGTTGGGGAATTCTCATAACAATAGCAGGATATGTCTGGTAAGGATTCCGAAACAAATAAGGAGTGGAAAGATGTTTGACAAGCTGGAAGATTTATTAATTCACTTTGAAGAAATTATGAGTGAGCTGGCAGAGCCAAATGTAGCAAATAATCAGGAACGTTTCCGTATGCTGATGAAGGAGCAGAGTGATCTGACTCCGATCGTTGAAGCATATAAGGAATATAAGAAGTCGAAGCAGGATATTGAAGATTCCCTTGCCCTTCTCGATGAAGAAACCGATGAGGATATGAAGGAGATGTTAAAGGAAGAGCTTGCCTCTGCCAAGAAACGTGTGGAGGAGCTGGAACAGAAGCTGAAAATCCTGCTGCTTCCCAAGGATCCGAATGATGATAAGAACGTTATCGTGGAAATCCGTGCCGGTGCCGGTGGGGATGAGGCAGCGCTTTTTGCGGCTGAGATTTACCGTATGTATGTGCATTATGCAGAAAGTCAGCGCTGGAAGGTAGAGCTCCTCAGTGTGGATGAAATCGGAATCGGTGGAATGAAGGAAGTAAACTTTATGATTAACGGACAGGGTGCTTATTCCAGGATGAAATACGAAAGTGGTGTTCATCGTGTACAGCGTGTTCCCGAAACCGAAAGCGGCGGCCGTATTCATACCTCGACTATTTCTGTAGCAGTAATGCCTGAGGTGGAAGACGATATTGATATTGTGATTGAGGATAAGGATATCCGTATTGACGTGATGCGTGCGTCCGGTAACGGGGGCCAATGTGTGAATACGACAGACTCTGCGGTTCGTCTGACCCATTATCCGACCGGTATTGTGGTTTACAGCCAGACCGAGAAATCCCAGATCCAGAATAAGGCAAAGGCTTTTGCCATCCTGAAAGCGAAGCTGTACGATATGGAACAGCAGCAGCGTCATGATGCCGAAGCAGAAATGCGAAGAAGCCAGATCGGTACAGGAGATCGTTCCGAGAAGATCCGTACCTACAACTTCCCGCAGGGACGTGTGACCGATCATCGTATCAACCTTACCTTATACAAGCTGGATAAAATTATGAATGGTGACATTCAGGAAATTATTGATGCCTGCATTGCGGCTGACCAAGCTGCGAAACTGGCTAAGATGAATGATGAATGATTAATGAAAAGCGGCGGGCTGTGATGGGATGTCATTGCCTGTCGTTTTTAGATTCAGGAGGCTAAAGGAAAGCAGGTAGAAGAATGGCATACGCGATGATATATATCATGAATAAAAGAAGTTGAAATAGGGCATAATTATGGTATAATTAGACCATGATCGAGGGGGTGCATATTATGCCACAAATAATTCCAATTAAAGATTTGAAGAATACATCGGAGATATCTGAGATGTGTCACAAGACAGATGAGCCTATTTATGTTACTAAAAATGGCTATGGTGATATGGTAATTATGAGCATGGAGATTTATGAGTCAACCATGAGACAGATTGCTATGTACAAAGATATAGAGATCTCCGAAAAGCAAGTAGAAGCAGGGAAGGTAAAGGATGCCAGAATAGCGCTTAGCGAAACGAGGTTAAAGTATGGTTTATAAATTAAGTGTTACAGAGCATGCAGATGAATTATGTTGTCATTTTTGATGTGAGAGCAGATGTTGTAAATATAGTTGCTATTTTTCATCAGTTAGAGAATTACCAAAGTAAATTATGATATGCTGTGGTAGACAGATTATATAAAAGAAGGAAAGATACCATGGATAAAAAATATAAAATCATGAATCGCGACCAGATCAAGTATCTGGCAATTATTTTAATGACATTCAATCATATCGCCCATATTTTGCTGCCATCAGGAACGGTTATTTATGAAGTGTTTGAAGATATGGGATATTTCACGTCCATCACCATGTGCTATTTTATGGTGGAAGGCTATTTTTATACTCATTCCAGAAAAGATTATGCGAAGCGCCTGTTGATTTTTGCATTTATTGCAGAGATTCCTTTTGTTTTAGCTATGGGATATTTTCAATTAGATGTGATGTTTACCTTCTTCCTGTGCCTGTGTATTCTGGCGGTACTGGACAGTAAGTTAAACAAAGCATTGAAAATTTTGTCTGTTCTGGTGCTGACGATTCTATCGGTATTCTGTGATTGTGCGCTGATTCTTCCGATTGCAGCCATATTGTTTCGGTACAGCCGTGGAAACAGGAAAAAACAGATTGGTGCATGGGCAATGATGTGTTTCATTTTCTTTGTACTCAATATACCCGGATATGCACCGGATGATGCAGTCTATCCGTTTTTATCCGGATATGCATTACTGCACAGCTTTTATGCAATTATCGCCTGGATTGTGGCAGCAATTGTCATTCTGGTGTTCTACAATGGGAAAAAGTCGCAGAAGCATGTAGTGCTTAACAAATGGCTGTTTTATATTTATTACCCGTTACATTTGCTGGTACTCTGGGGGATTCATTTTTTCCTGTAACAGGGAGTGGAAAGGAAAATCTAAGAGATAAAATAAGAAACGAATTATACAGTAATGAAGGAGGAACAGGATATGTTAAGTGAAAAGGTAAGAGATATCCGGGTAAACTGGAAAATCAGTGATGACAAGAGAGATGAAGGACTTACCACGCCGGAGGATATTGTGAGATTTGACAATATTTCCTACGGACCATACGGGAGTGACAATCTGCTCGATATTTATCATCAGAAAGAGGTGACTAAACCGCAGAAAACGATTATCAGTGTCCATGGAGGAGGCTGGGTTTATGGAAGCAAGGAGCAGTACCAGTTCTATGGAATGCGGCTGGCACAGCGGGGATTTACCTTTGTGAACTTTAACTACCGTCTTGCTCCGGAGCATAAATATCCGGCAGCCTTAGAGGATATCAATCAGGTATTCTGCTTTGTCCGGGATCATGCGAAGGAGTATGCGATTGATACGGATCATCTTTTTGTAGTAGGAGACTCGGCAGGAGCACAGCTCTCCACACAGTATCTGACGATCTGCTCCAATCCGGAATATGCAAAGCAGTTCCCGTTTGTTCCGTCGGGGCTTAAGGTTCGTGCAGTGGGGCTTAATTGTGGAGTATATGATACCCATGATCCGAAGGCCAATTCTGATTTTGATGTATTTAAGGAATATGTGGGAGAGGATCTTTATGATGACACCCCAGAGGCAAAGGCAAGACTTAAGAGCCTTGACACCCTGCATTATCTGACTGTGGATTTTCCACCGGCATTTATTATGAGCTCAGTTCATGACTTTACACTTCCGAATGCACAGCCGATGTATGAAAAGCTGCAGAGCGTTGGAATTGACAGTGAACTGCATATTTATGGAAGCAAGGAAAAGGAAGAGGTAGCGCATGTCTTTCATATTAACTGTCGGCTGCCGGAGGCAGACCAGTGTAATGATGAGGAGTGTGCATTCTTCTGTCGTTATGTGACGAAGTAAGAAAAACAAGGAGAAAGAATGGATGCAGAGTGTTGTACTTTTATATCCGACATGTTGTATTTATGAAATTGTGATACTGAATTACTTTTTGAAGGTTACCGGCGGGGATGTGGTATTTGTGTCGATGGATGGAAATCCTGTAACTGCCACAGAAGGTTATTCAATGAATGTGTCTGCCAGATTAACGGATATTGATGCAGCGCAGACGAAACTTATGGTAATTCCGGGAGGCGACATTAGGGAAATTGATCAGGAAATCGTCTATGAATATCTGCGGAAGGTCAGGGACAAGAAAGGAATTCTGGCAGGAATTTGTGCCGGAGTCGATGTGCTTCAACATGCCGGAGTGTTGGAGGGGATTGTATCAACGCATTCTGCGGATCTTGATGTAGCTGTGGCAGATCAGGTGATTACAGCGCGGGCCAATGGCTATGTGGATTTTGCCATTGAAGTGGCGAAGAAACTGGATTTGTTTGAGGATGAAGATGATTTAAAGGAAACTATTGCATTCTGGAGAAATTTCCAGAGGGTTTCCTGATTATCTGGAACGTTTCTTCAGATAAAGAGTATGTTCGGCAGGCATTAAAAGAAGTGGAATATCTGATTCTTGCGGAAGAGGAAAGCGGAGGAATTGCAGGATTTATGGGGATTCAGAAGGAGCGGTTAGAGATGCTGTTTCTTTCTCCAAAGGAGCGGGGGAAGGGAATTGGCAGGCAGCTCATTCAATATGGAATTCGGAAATATGGAATCAGGGAGGTCACGGTAAATGAACAGAATCCACAGGCGGTAGGATTTTATGAGCATTTGGGATTCCGGACATACAAAAGAACAGATCAGGATGAAGAGGGAAATCCGTATCCTCTTCTATATATGAAGCTTGAATGACGGGAAGACAGCTTTTGCTGTCTTCCCGTTATTTTTACCATTTATTGTTATATACATGAAAAAAATTCTCATGAAGCAGACTTCCATTCCATTGCATATGAAAAACTTCCGAGTTAAAATTCTTTCGGTGAATAAAACTATAAAATATTCACTGAAAATTTGGCGAGGGGAGGAAACATATGCCGGCTAATTTTACGCAGGAACAGAGACAGATGATACAGGAAAAACTGATTGCCGTGGGATATGATCTGAACCCAGGAGGTGGGACTTAAGAAAATGAAAGTGTCCATGATTGCCGAACGGGCCGATATTGCGACGGGAACTTTTTATCATTTTTTTGACTCCAAAGAGGCTTATGTAAAAGCATTGTTGGAAGCGCAGGACCGGAAGATGCAGGCAGAATTGCTGCCAATGCTGCAAAAGACCGGAAAACTCACCATAGAGCAGGCCATCCGCTGGTTCCGGGATTCTTTCCGGACAGAGAATAACATCCTGATGGAATTGACTTTGGATGACTGGGGGGCTCAAATCCCATCGGACAAAGGATGGACTTTTCAGTGCAGCGCACGATGAGCAGGAGGCAAAGCGTTATCTTGCCTGTGTAGATGGCTTGCGGTCCGATCTGGATATCCGCATCATTATTAATTTTTTTTAAAACAATTTACAGTATGGCGCAGAACCGGGATACATTCATTGCAGAAACATTTGAGACGAACATTGATATGATCTTCGAGTGTATCTATCGATATGCGGCGGCGCCGGATAAAAATTCATAAAGGAGAGAATGATTAATCTTTGCAAAGAAGATTGTTTTTGAGTAGTGACAGTAAAGGATGTGCTGTGCTATAATACATACGGTTTAATGATAAAACACACGTAACTATTCAGTACAGGTCGAAGCATTTACTGCTGAGACCGTAAGAAAATGATTCAGTAATGCAAAATCCCATCGGCGAAGCCGATTTGGAATGGATTTTGCATCGTAACTGTGAAGGTACTGAACAGTTACAAACACACAAGGAAATGAGGTTAGTCATGGTACAGTCAAGAACACATAACTGTGGCCAGTTACGACTCCCGGATGTGGGAGAGAAGGTTACGCTGGTCGGATTTTATGATAATATGCGAAAGGTGAGTAAGAATCTCGGATTCCTGATCTTAAGAGATTTTTACGGAATCACCCAGGTGGTTGTGGAGACCGAAGAGATGATGGACAAGTTAAGCGGCGTCAATAATGAGTCCACGTTATCCATCACCGGAACAGTCCGGGAGCGTTCCAGCAAGAACGGCAATCTTCCTACCGGTGAAATCGAAGTCGTACCGGAAGATATCCAGGTACTTGGCAAGTGTATTTACAATGAACTTCCGTTTGAAATTAACAGAAGTAAGGAAGCGGATGAAGCAACCCGTCTGAAATACCGTTATCTGGATCTGCGTAATCCTGCTGTCAAAGAGAAGATCGTTCTTCGAAGCAAGGTTGTTGCAGAGCTGCGTCAGAGAATGACCGGGCATGATTTCCTGGAAATCACCACTCCGATTCTGACCTGTTCTTCTCCGGAAGGAGCGAGAGATTACCTGGTTCCGTCACGTAATCATCCGGGCAAGTTTTATGCATTGCCGCAGGCACCGCAGCAGTTTAAGCAGCTGCTGATGACGTCCGGTTTTGACCGTTACTTCCAGATCGCACCCTGCTTCCGTGATGAGGATGCCAGAGCAGACCGTTCTCCCGGTGAGTTCTATCAGCTCGATATGGAAATGGCATTTGCTTCCCAGGAAGATGTATTTGCGGTTATTGAAGATGTATTACCTCCCGTATTTGCAAAGTACGGTATTTATAAAGAAGCATCCAAGGCACCGTTTGCCAGAATCTCTTACCGTGATGCATTAGAGAAGTATGGTTCGGATAAGCCGGACTTAAGAATTGATCTGGTATTACAGGATGCAACAGAGGTGCTTGCGGATTGTGGATTCGGACCTTTCGATGGACAGTGCGTGGAAGCCATTGTGGTGGATCAGTTCACGGCAACCCGTAAGGTAATTGATAAGATCTGTGCCGATGTTGAAGTACAGAGCGGCCAGAAGGCTTACTGGTTCAAGCTGGATGAAAACGGCGAACTGGTTGGAGGAATTGCGAAGTTCCTGCAGGAGCGTAAAGAAGCAGTCATCGAAAAGCTCGGTCTTAAGAAAGGTGATTTCGTAGGTCTTACCGCAGGTAAGAAGGGCGATGCTCTGAAAGGGGCAGGCGTATTACGGAAATATCTTGGAATGAACAGTGAAGCACATATGAAGCAGAACTGTTATGAATTCTGCTGGATCGTAGACTTCCCGATGTATGAAATCGGAGAAGAATCCGGAGAACTGGAATTCTGTCACAATCCGTTCTCTATGCCGCAGGGCGGTATGGATGCACTGTGCAACGCAGATCCGCTTTCTATTAATGCTTATCAGTATGACCTGGTATGCAACGGTGTCGAATTATCTTCCGGAGCAGTTCGTAATCATGATCCGGAAATTATGGTAAAGGCCTTTGAAATCGTAGGCCTGGGCGAAGATGCAGTGAAAGCAAAATTCCCGGCCATGTACAATGCGTTCTGTTACGGAGCACCTCCGCATGCAGGAATTGCACCGGGCGTAGACCGTATGGTTATGCTGCTTGCCGGTGAGGAGAGTATCCGTGAAATCATTCCGTTCCCGATGAACAAGACGGCACAGGATGTCATGATGGGAGCACCTTCTGCCGTAGATGAGAAGCAGCTCCGTGATGTGCATATTAAGATTGATCTTCCGAAGGAAGATTAGATTTGTAAAAGATGATAAACAGATAGTTACAATAAATCAAAACATAGAGGGGAGGCTTCGGCTTACCCCTTTATTCGTATAGCGGATAGGTATATAGGAAGCAGGAGTTTAGAAGTGTAGGGCACTATACGATACATAGGTAGTATATAGAATGAAAGGTATACAATAACAACATTATGTTAACCGATGAAAAAGATCAATTTTATTTTGCTCCGATGGAGGGCATCACGGGATACCTGTTCCGGAATGAATTTCACAGGCAGTTTGATACGAACCATGAAATTACGAAATATTTCGGTCCGTTTGTAGCAGCTACGAGAGAGGGACTGACGAAATCGAGAGATCAGAAGGATGTGGATCCACAGAATAATCAGGGGATTACGCTGGTTCCGCAGCTGCTTGGTAATTCCGGAGAGTATGCAATTCCTTATCTGGAAAAATTTGAGGAGCTTGGATACGGAGAAGTGAACCTGAATATCGGGTGTCCGTATGGTACGGTGGTTTCCAAGAAAAAGGGTGCAGGACTACTGGCGCAGACAGAGCTTTTAGAGAATTATCTGGAGGCGATCTTTGCGTGGAAAGACAGGACAGGAAGCACACTTTCTATTTCGGTGAAAACACGGAGTGGAATGAACTGTCATGAAGAATGGGAAGGGCTTCTGGAAATTTATAATGAATATCCTTTATCGGAGCTGATTCTGCATCCCCGGATCGGGACGGATCTCTATGCGAATCATCCGCAGACACAGGATTTTGCTTATGCGGTTTCCCATAGTAAACATACGCTTTGCTACAATGGGGATCTTTTCACAAAAGAAGATTTCGGGGAAATGAAACAGCTTTTCCCGGAAAATACCCGTTGGATGTTCGGACGGGGACTGCTGGTAAATCCGTCCCTGCTCCGGGAGATTCAGGGAGGTCCGGCGATCTCAAGGGAAGAATTTCTGAACTATCAAGATAACATAACTAATAATTATGTAAATCAAAAATGGGGAGATAAGACTGTCCTGTTTAAAATGAAAGAATTATGGAATTACTGGCAGTATCTGTTCAAGTCACAGGATCGTGAAAGTGGGAATTCTGTAGAAGAAAACACAAGAGAGCCGGAATACTACCTGAAAAAGATCCGTAAGGCGCAGCGGGTTTCCGAGTATGAGCGTGCGGTTTGGGAGCTGGTCGGCTCCTGTGAGATTACAACGGAAAATGGATTTGGAAGAAGAGGATACAGGATCAAATGAAAAATACATTGATAAAATTAGGACTTGTTTTAAAGAAGGAGATTGTATTTACGGCAGCATTACTTCTTGCAGTGCTTTCTTCTTTCTTTGTACCGGTTTCCAAAGAATATCTGGGTTATCTTGATTATCGGGTACTGGCATTATTGTTTTGCCTGATGTTTCTGGTGGCAGGATTCCGGAAACAGGGCGTTTTCCGTTATCTGGGCCGGATTCTGACCGGACATGCCGGAAATGAAATGCAGTTGGAAATGGTTCTTGTCTTCTTATGCTTCTTTTTCAGTATGATCATCACCAATGATGTGGCGCTCATTACGTTTGTGCCGTTTACGATTGAAATTCTGGGAAGTATTCATAAAGAAAAGCATTTGATACCGGTGATCGTATTACAGACGATTGCAGCAAATTTAGGAAGTATGCTCACACCGATTGGCAATCCGCAGAACCTTTATCTTTATTCGGTTTCTGCATTTTCATTTGGAATGTTTATCCGTTATATGCTGCCATTGGTGGCAGTATCTTTCTTTCTTTTACTGGCGATCCTGCTTTTCAGGGGATGGAAGGAGCGGGGAACCAGACTGGATTCTGCAAGTGCAGTGCTGGAGAAAGAGGACATCCCGATGGAGAAAATAAAGCTCCTTCTTCTGGGAATATTGTTTTTGGTCTGTATGGGTACGGTTTTAAGGATTCTTCCTTATGGAATCAGTTTTCTTGCTGTAGTGATCGTTGGAATGATTGCCTTCCGGGATCTGTTTGCGCAGGTGGATTATTTCCTGCTCGGAACATTTGCCGGATTCTTCATCTTTGTTGGCAACGTGCAGAGAATACCTTCGGTAAGCCGGTGGATTGGAAGTGTGATGGAGGGAAAAGAATTTTGGTTGTCCATTGGCTGTTCCCAGATCATCAGCAATGTTCCGGCTACCATGCTGCTTTCTGGATTTACGACCGAATATAAGGAACTGTTGTGGGGCGTGAATATCGGTGGACTTGGTACATTGATTGCATCCCTGGCAAGTCTCATTTCCTATAAGTTCTATGCTTCCGTAAAAGGAGCACAGCGCGGAAGATATATGCTGGTTTTTACGGTATACAATGTGGTATTTTTACTTCTGCTGTGTCTGTTTGCAACGATATCAGGAACTGGCAGGTAAGGGCCGGTGATGTTTACTTTTTCTAATCGATCAGAGAGGAACGGTTCAGGTAATGCGAAGCTCCTTCTGCAAAAGGAAAAGCGCCCCGACACTTGGAATGACCATAAAGGCATTCACGAGATCGGCACATTCCCAGACAAAGCGAAGTGGCAGAATGGCACCGATAAAGATCATCACGAGGTAAGCGAGCTTATAGTAAAGAAAGCCCTTATTGCCGGTCAGGTAACCATAAGCCTGCTGTCCCATGTAAGACCAGCCGATCAGTGTGGTCACGGCAAAGGCAGCAAGACACAGGGACAGGAAGGTATTTCCGCCAAACGGCAGATAAGAAAAGGCAACATCAACAAGACTTCCTTCGTTTGCGCAAGCAAGGGAATCCGGATGCAGAATCATATTGGTTACAATGACGAGGCCGCTTAAGAGACACATCACAACGGTATCCCAGAAGACGGCGGTCATGGAAACATACGCCTGACGCACGGGATTCTGTTCAGAGGTTGCGGCAGCGGTAATGGCAGCCGTTCCAATCCCGGCTTCGTTGGTAAAAAGCCCTCTGGCAATTCCAAAGCGGGCAGTGAGCATCAGGGAAGAGCCGGCAGCACCGCCTAAGGCCGCTCTTGGTGCGAGGGCATGCTTTACGATAAGGATAATGGCGGGAAGCAGGGCAGAGCGGTTGATCCAAAGAAGCAGGATACAGCTTAAGGTATAAAGAATGCCAAGAACCGGAACAATTTTCATGCAGGCATTGGCAATGGAGTGGTTGCCCTTAAGGATCACGGAAGCAATCAGTACAACCGTCACAAGGCCGGTGATGTACGGAGAAATATGGAAGGTAAGCTCCGTCGTCTGGGTTACGGCATTGGCCTGTGTGAAACAGCCGACAAACAGGGCGGCAAGAAAGGTCAGGAACGCATAAAATTTCCCGATAGATTTATTATGTAAACCGATTTCCCAGACATACATGGGACCGCCGTGGTAGGTGCCGGAAGCATCCTGATGCCGGAAACGCACACTTAAAAAGCATTCTGCATAGGAGGTTGCCATACCGAGCACGCCGGTGAGCCAGCACCAGAAAATGGCACCGGGACCGCCGAGGGCTACCGCAGTCGAAACACCGACAATATTGCCGGTTCCGAGGGTGGAAGCAAGCGTGGTAGACAGGGTGGCAAAGACAGAGAAGTTTTTGCTTTCCCCGGAAGGTGCACAGACGGACATACGGATTGCGGAAAGAAGATGCTTTTGCGGAAACTTCAATAAAAGTGTAAAATAGATATGGGTTCCGGAGAGCAGAAGGAGCAGCGGACCGCTCCAGAGGAACTGATTGATGTCCTGTACAAAGGAAAACCAGGTATTCATACGAAACTGCCTTTACATAGGAAGTTATAGTGCAGTTTATGAGGAGATTACAGATTTATGCCTGAAAGAAAGATAAGAATTCCAATCTGGTTTATTTTGATAGCGGTACTGCTCAATATCATTTCCAGAGGCAGTCCACAATTTGCACAATATTATGTAAACAATATTTTTCCTCTATGGGTGGAAAGCTATGGAAGGGTTACCGGATTATTCCCTTTTTCAGTGGGAGAAATGATGATTTATCTGGGAGTTGTTCTGGCAGCCGTGTGGATATTATGGGGAGTTTTGGAAGGTGTTGTGTATGGGGTGTCTTATGTGGGAAGGCGTGTGAAAGGCACAAAGCATGAACAATCGGAAGGAAAAGGAGTAAAGCAGCCACAGACAGGGAGCAGTGTTCCGGGATGGAACAGGAGTTTGTGTAGAGCATACCGGAAATATTCCCTGTTTCTTATCTGGGTAGTGGGAATTGTCTGTCTGATTATGACGCTCAACTGCTTTTTGCTGTACCAGGTGCCGACGATTACGGAACGGAAGCTTTTTATTACACAGGAAGCCAGGAAACATACCTACGGTATTGCAGAGCTTACAGAACTCCGGGATGAAGTGGTAGAAAAGGCGAATGCGCTTGCCCTTAGGATGGAGCGGGATGAGAAGGGCTATATTGTTTCTGATCTGGATATCGAAGAGACTGCACGACAGGAAATGATGCGTCTCGGAGAAACGTATCCGCAATTGTCCGGCTATTATCCGAAGCCAAAGAGACTAAAGACCTCTGCTTTTTTCAGCCAGCAGTATATTATGGGGTATTATTTCCCATTTTCGATGGAAGCAAATTATAATACGATGATTTATATTACGAATCAGCCGGCAACGCTCTGCCATGAGCTGTCCCATTTAAAGGGCTTTATTCTGGAGGATGAGGCAAACTTCATCGGATATCTGGCCTGTGTGGGATCAGAGGAAGAGCTGTTTCAGTATAGCGCTTACTTAAGTGTGATTGCCTATCTGGATGATGATTTTTACCGGACAGTCGGTGAAGAGGAATATTGGAAGCATCCGGAAATTTCCGTGCAGGTCCGCAAAGACAGTGTTTTCCTGACAAAGGAGAGCTGGGAGCAGGTGGAGGAAAAGGCGGTCTTAGAGACCACAAAGGTGCAGCAGGCCTCGTATGATTTTCTGGAAACAACGCTCACGCTAAATGGTGTCGAGGATGGACTTGACAGTTACAGCCGCGTTGTCCAGCTGCTGTTAATGTGGACTCATTAACGGCCGGTATCCTGCAGAGCAGGATGATGGAATAGAGTGTGGATTTGCAGGTTTTGTGCAGATGCTATCTATGGTACAATAGAATAAGGAGGCGGATTCTATGGACAATATTATTGAATATATCAGAACCTATGGGCAGAATACGTTTGATCAGAAGCCCTTTAATGAAGTGGATTCACTGGTGATCTGCCAGCTTTCTTATATGAATTTCCAGCCATTTGTTCCCTCCCTTAAGGAAAAGAAGGAGGCGGTTTCCGTACAGAGTATTCTGGAGCAGGATCGTATGGAGGAGCTGCTTGCAGGGTATTGGTATAAGGAACAGAATGAAGAACTGTTCCGGGCAGCAGCCGCTTCAAAGCGGTTTGGCAATATGAAGCTGAATTACCATGAGAATGTGGTTGAGGAGGAAACGGATACCCAGTTTTCCGCGCTGACCTGTTTTCCGGATGAGGGAATCTGCTATGTGGCATATCGTGGAACGGACGCAACGATTGTAGGCTGGAAGGAGGATCTTAATCTGGCATTATCTGAGCCTACGCACAGTCAGGAGCTTGCAGTAGAGTATCTGAATAAGGTGTATTCAAGGGTAAAACAGGAGCTCTTCGTGGGTGGACACTCAAAGGGCGGTAATCTTGCTTCTTATGCTGCCATGAACTGTTCAGCCAGGACCAAAAAGCATCTGTTGTGTATTTATAATCATGATGGTCCTGGATTCCGGCCGGAAATTTTTGCCAAATGTGATTATGCATCGGTGAAGAACCGGATGTTTAAGTTTATTCCGAAGTCTTCGATTGTCGGAGTCATCATGGAAACCTGTGAGAACTGTGAAATCATTGAAAGCCGTAGCATTGGTGCAATGCAGCATAATTCCTTTAACTGGAGAATTGACGGAGATCATTTTGTACGGGTAGAAGACCGGACCACGGCCCAAAAACTTCAGGATGAGGCGTTGAATGAGTGGATTCTGTCCCTGTCACAGGAACAGGTACGTACCTTTGTAGATACGCTGTATGAGGTCGTTACGGCATCCGGAGCAGAAGATGTATTTGAATTTGGAGGGGATCTGAAGGGATGCATTACCAGAAGCTATGAGGCCATGAGGGATCTGGATGAGAATACAAGGAGAGCTGTGCATACCATTCTTCATGCATTATATGAGATTGCAGGTGAAAAGTTCAGGGAAGAATTTAATCTTCGATGGGAAGAGCTGCAGATAGAATTCCAAAAATCCATGAAAAAAAGCAAAAAGAGATGGTCAGAAGACGCAAAAACGTTAAAAAATGCTGCTCAGAAAAAGATTCAGCAAAATCGTAAAGAAAAACAGGTAAAAACTGTTGACAACAAGGGCAAAAATATGTAGAATAGTTTTTGTTCGCAGGAATGGCGGAATTGGCAGACGCGCACGGTTCAGGTCCGTGTGATAGCAATATCATGAGGGTTCAAGTCCCTTTTCCTGCATACATATAAAGAGTAGAAGATTCAAGGTGCTTGAATTTCCTGCTCTTTTTTGTACGGATCATACCGGAGCAGCTCTGAAGCATGGATCTGCATGTATTGAAAATCCATGCAGCAGAAGATGCCGGATGAATTATATGTAAGGAAAAGGATGCACTATGAATACGATGCTCAATAAAAAACAATTTTTACTTTATGCCATCCAGCTGGCATTCCCGATTATGATACAGAATTTAATCAGTACGCTGGTTAATTCGGCAGATACGGTTATGTTAGGCTATGTCAGCCAGACGGCTATGGCTGCGTCATCACTTGCGAATCAGTATACGTTTGTCCTGTTCTGCTTTTACTATGGACTGGCCATTGGCACAAGCGTCCTGTGTGCTCAGTATTGGGGAAAGGGAGATCACCAGACCGTGGAGAGAATCCTGGGTCTGGCCACTAAGATTGTACTTTTGATTTCACTGTTGTTTTTTGTAGTATCCTTTTTCTTCCCGGAATATATTATGCATCTGTTTACGAACAGCCCGGAAACCATTGAAGAGGGAGTTACCTATTTGCGGGTATTATCTTTTTCCTTTGTTTTTATGGGATTTGCACAGATTTTTGTGAGTGCGCTGCGAAGTGTCGGGAAGGTGGTTTTCCCTTCGGTCATTTATGTAGTATCCCTGCTGGTGAATGTATTCCTGAATGCAACCTTTATCTTCGGGTTATTTGGTGCACCGAAGCTTGGTGTTGTCGGTGTGGCACTTGGTACTGTAACGGCAAGAGCAGTGGAAGCGGTTCTGTGTCTTATTTATTCAGCAGGAAGCAAAGAGATACGTTTCCGTGTGGAAACCATGTTCCAAAGATCCGGGGTTCTCTTTAAGGATTTCCTGAAAATCAGTGCCCCTTCCGTTATTAATGATCTGGTATGGGGACTGGCCGCATCAATGTTTACCGTGATCTTAGGCCATATCGGGGATGATATGGTGGCTGCGAATGCCGTGGCGGTGATGGTTGTGAATATCGGAGCAATTGTCTGCCGTGGTTTTGCCAATGCGACCACCATTATTGTCAGCCAGAGTCTTGGAAACAATAAGATTGAAGAAACGAAGGTGTATGCCGGCAGAATGCTCTGGATCACTTTTCTGGTGAGTCTGCTTGGAAGTGGAGTGATTCTTGCAATCCGTCCGTTTATGATCAGGTTTTACAGTGATAAGCTGACCGAAACTGCAATTTCCTATCTGGGAATGATCATGATTATGACAACCTGGCGTCTTGTTGGGGAAGCAGTGAATACCTGTCTGATCTGTGGATGCTTCCGTGGGGGCGGAGATGCAAAGTTTGGTATGATTCTCGATACCGTGATGATGTGGTGTGTGGCAGTGCCGCTGATGGCAATTGCGGCCTATGTGTTAAAGCTTCCGCCCATCTGGGTTTATTTTGTAATGACATTGGATGAGTTTGAAAAGATGCCGATCGTATTTATTCATTACTTTAAATTTAAATGGCTGAAGAATATTACCAGGGATCGCAGGGAGCTGGAAGCTTCGTAGAGAAGCACAGATTATTCTTGCACTTTTGATTACTTTGGTTAAAATAGAAGTTGAATGGAAGTCTGTTGCTAAAGAGGAAGTTATTTCAATTTTTTTCAGAAAAGAGATAAGGAGGCATAGGCAGGATGAGTGAGAAAAAGCTGGTCGCATTGACATTTGATGATGGACCGACTGTGGGAATTACAGACCGGGTGCTGGATGTCCTTGAAGAAAATCATGCAGTTGCAAGTTTTTTCCTGATTGGACAGCAGATTACGGAGGAAACAGAATATCTTGTGAAAAGAGCACATGATATGGGCTGTACGATTGAGAACCATTCAAAAACGCACCAATCCATGCCGAAGCAGAGTGAGCAGGAAATTGTGGATGAGATTAAGGAAACGTCCGATCGCATTGAGAAGATTGTGGGAGAGAAGCCGGAATTTTTCAGACCGCCCTATATCGATTATGATCAGAAAATGTATGATCTCATTGATCTTACCTTTATCAGTGGCTATGGCTGTGAGGACTGGCTGCCGGAGGTGAGTGCAAAGGAGAGAACAGAGCGTCTGCTTAAGGTGGCAAGACCCGGATTTATGATTCTGCTGCACGATATGGCAGACAATATACAGACGGTAGAGGCAATTAAGACTTTGATTCCTGAGCTGAAGCGTCAGGGCTATGAGTTTGTGACAATCCGTGATATCTTTATGAAAAGCGGCATAAAACCGGAGCATAATGTGGTTTATATGAGCGTGGATGAAGTACGGGAGAATTACAGGTAGAGCCGGGCTGAATCGTTACTATAGATTAAAAGCAGCTGAATAAATACGATCAGAAAATGGAGAGAACAGCATGATTAAAAATATTGTTTTTGATATTGGTGGTGTACTGATCCGGTTTATGCCGGGAGAAACCATGCGTAAGATCGGGATTCCGGAAGAAAAAATTGAACCACTGCTTAAGGCTTCGGTTTATTGTAAATGGTGGCAGGAGCTGGACCGTGGATTCTTTGAGGAAGAGGAAGTAATGAGGTACATGCAGGAGGATGCACCGGAATATGCTAAGGACATCGCTTATTTCATGATGAATGGAAAGCGGGAGGTCGTGGAAGCCTTTGACTATTCGGCAGAGTGGCTGAAAGGGCTTCAGGAGAGAGGTTATCATACCTATCTTCTGACGAACTATCCGGCAAGCTATTTTGATCTGCACAGCAAGGAAAAATTTACCTTTATGCCGTATGTAAACGGACAGATTGTTTCCTCCTATGTAGAGATGATTAAGCCGGATCCGAATATTTACCGGACACTTCTTGACACGTATGATCTGAAGGAAGAGGAATGTGTCTTTATTGATGACCGCAAGGAGAATGTAGAAGCTGCGAAGAAACTCGGTTTCCATGGGATCCGGTTTGAAAGCTATGAACAGGCATTCCGGGAGCTTGAAGCCATTATTTCCGGTGAAGCCGCTCCTGTATAAGCTTCACCGGATGTGATTTCATAAAAGCAATCCTTTGGAGTCAGGTCACTGTGGAAAAGCAACGGATGGTCATCGGATTTCCAGGAGAGGCCATCGGTAAGTCCCCATACGCTGACGCTTTCAATCGGAGTTCCGTTCTTTTTGGCCGCAACCAGTGCATCAAAGAATCTTTTATAATAAAGTCCCTGTATTTTCTCAGGATTTCCTGCATCCGGCTGGACAATATCCAGTTCAGTTATGTGAATCACAACATGGAGTTCGTCGGCATATTTCTGTGCCGCAAAGGTGAACCTGGCAGGAGATACGTCGGTATCGAGGTGGCTCTGCATTCCAATTCCGTCCAGATTTCCAGCTTCTGCAACCGGGGAAAGCAGATTTATGATATCAGCCTGTTTGGCTGGCTGATAAGTATTATAGTCATTATAAAAAAGCAGAATTTCTTCCGGGGCATAGGTGCGCGCATAGGAAAATGCATAATTGAGGTAGTCGTCCCCGATGGTCTTACGCCATAAGGAGTCTCTCATACCACCGTTATCATCAATGCATTCATTAGCAATATCGAATGCATAGAAAAGATCGGGATAGTTTGTGGATATAAAGGAAAATACATCATGGATGTAATTTTCCATACGTTTCAGCATCAGTTCACGGTCTGCAGGCTCTCCCGATGGATCATAGTCTTTATAAAAGATCCAGTCCGGGGTCTGGCTGTGCCAGATGAGAGTATGTCCGCGTACCTTAAGGTGATTCCGGACAGCAAAATCAAGCTCCGGTATTACACGGGTGAAATCAAGTTGTATATGTTCACGGTTTCCTTCCAGATCGGCAAGAGTAGCCGATTTGCTGATGATATTTTCCGGTTTAAGGTTATTTTCGTTGGTAACACTGTTAAATTCATGACAGATCAGCTCCTTATACTGGTTGTCAGAAACTGTGACCGGATTAATGCATACACCCATTTGGAAATAGTCTGCATAGAGTTCTTTCAGGGAGGGAAGATCGGAAACAACCGGACTGTCAGCTGATGGCTGGGGTGAGGATGCTTCTGTAGAAACGGACTCTTCAGATATTGGACTCGTAGTTTCGTGTATTTGCATAGGGACTGTTTCCTCCTTACGGCATCCGCTCACTATGAGCAGGATAGTCAGTATAATTGTAAGAATGTTAAGGTGCTTGCGATGAGGATGTATTTTCAGCATAATAGTTCTCCCTTCCGTTTCGTTAAGCATAACATACGGAGGAAAGGTATGCCTATCAGATATTGCGTATTTTTTTACATGAATTGCGTAAATCGGATTGTATTTTGCCGATTATTTTGCTAATATATAATTAGCGTATGGAAAGGCAGGGAAGTCATATGGGAGTACGATTGAACATGGGATATACCGGTATGAAGCAGAATTATTCTTTTTTGTTTCAGAGTATGTCAGGAAATTCTAATTTAAATTTTCTTTCCGATTACATGAGCATTAAGAATGGAAGCTATGGCAAGTTGATGAAGGCCTATTATGGCAAAGGTAACAAGATCAGCAAGGAAGCTGCTTCTATTGTAGATGAAAAGAAGAAAACACTTTCCACATCCAAGGATTCTGCAGAGACCCTGAAGCAGATCCAGACGGCATCGGAGAGCTTGAAGAGTTCTGCAGACCAGTTGACGAATACAGGTAAGGATTCTGTATTCAGTAAAGGACAGGATGAGATTTATAAAGCAGTAGACAGCTTTGTGACGAATTATAACAAATTGATTGAGGGTTCTGCCAAGTCTGCTTCTGACAGTATCACGAAGCGTGTAGATACCTTAAAGAACATGACAGAGTCCAATCAGAAGCTGTTGGGTCAGGCAGGTATTACCATTGGTAAGGACGATACACTGACACTTGACAAGGATGCTTTTGCAAAGGCAGATGCAAACACCGTGAAGACTTTGTTTAGCGGAAGTTATTCTTATGCATCCAGAGTATCTTCCCAGTCTTCCTTTATCGATTTTGCAGCAACACAGGAAGCAGCAAAGGCAAATACCTATACAACGAAGGGAACTTACAGTAATACCTATGCTTCCGGTAATATTTTTAATTCCTATTTTTAGGTTTTACCGGAAGGACGTTTAATTGGCTTTATAATCTGAGAAAGTGCAGGCACATCTTAAATGGGTGTGTCTGTTTTTTTGTTGCCATGCATATGAGAAAATGATTCAGTGGATCATTTTGAGTGCGAACCAGTCCGGAACACTTAAGGAATGCAAGCCGGAGGCGCAGCATGCGTTTAGTGAGAGGGATAAGGTATCGTGATAATAACCAAATTATAAAACTAATCTGGTAAAATAATTGTTTAAATTTACCAAAAACATCTTGACATGAAATGCCAAATCTGTTATCTTACATAATAACTTATGAATTCATTGTTGATCGATTAACATATCCTTTCATCTTTTATTAGTTTTTATGACATCTAATATTTTCACGAAAGAATAAAAGAGGTGCTATTTGAAGAAAACGATTCACGCAGAACATTTTTTCTTTTGTGCCTTTTCCGACTCAGAATCTGTTGTGAAGTATGTTACCTGTATGGGTGATACAGCATTTTTTTTGCATCTGCGGAGACAGAAAATCTGTCTGAATTATCAGCAGGGAAGCTTTCTGGTAAATACCCATCCCATGTTATCGGATTCATTGCTGTTACCGGATTCTGAGGTTGAAGAAAAGGTACTGATCAGCAGGCAGGGGCCTGTACATAGATTGGCTCCCGCAGGGAGAATCCGTCTGGAAGCCGAAGCCTTGGTGACTTTGGGAAGTGATTATGAAAACAGAATCTGTTACCAGTTTCATTCCAGTGTCAGAGGCCGACATGCCGTACTGGTTATGGAAGGCGAAAATTGTGTTCTCCATAATCTTGGCGGTGATGGAGTATATCATAACGGAAGAAGAGCGCAGGAAAGTACCATTCTTGAGAAGGGAGATTCCCTGCAGCTATACGGTCTTTCCATGCAATTTCTTCCCCCATATCTCATTTATGTTCCACTGGTTGGAGAATGCCGGGTGATGGACAGTGGATTTACGGGGAAGGAATTACAGCAAAGGGCAGGGGCGGTAATGGTGTCACGCTCCATACAGAAAATTCCGGAACAGGTTTGTTTACCGGAAGAACAGGAAAGAGAGGTCTTAAGTCCACCACAGAAAAAGGAGACTTCGCAGACGCCGTGGATTCTGTCCATAGGCCCATCGGTTACAATGGTTTTTCCAATTCTGATGATGAGTCTTCTTGGAAGCAGAATTTCGAATGGAACAGGAAACAACTATCGGTATGTGACATTGGCAGCAGGAGTATGCAGTGCATTGCTTGGAGTATTCTGGGGGATTACAAACCGGCTGGCCAGTCGTCGAGAGGAGCAAAGGAGTAACAGGGAAAGAATCATCCAGTACCGGGAATATCTGGGAAAACTGGAAGCAGAGCTGCAGATGTTAGCACAGAAGGGAGCTGGGCTTTGGCATCGAAGATATCCGGCGGTTCCGGAGTATTATGCAGAGAACCGGCTTCTGATATTGAACTGGAACCGGTATGAAGCTGATCTGGATTTCTGGTTTACACGTCTTGGAACAGGAAGACAGGATTTTCCTGTAAGACTGAAGCTTCCGGAGGAAAGGAAGGTTTTCGTAAAGGATTCGATGGAAGAGGAGGCAGAAGCCTTATGGAAGAGGTTTCAGTATCTGGAGGAGGTACCGGTTGGTGTGGACTTCCGGGAGAATTCCCGGCTTGGTGTAGTAGGAGAAGAGAAACACCTGCATGATGGGGTGTTACAGATTTTCTGGCAGCAGGTGCTTCATCACTCACCGGAGGAAATGCGTATGGCCTGCTTCTTTGATTCGTCCATACCTTGGCAGATGAGCGTTTATCACAGTATGAAATGGGTTCCGCATATCTGGTCGGAAAGCGGAGAAGTCCGATTTCTGGCCGGGGATAAAGAAGCAGCGGCTGAAATTCTCCCGGATCTTACCAGAGAACTTTCCGCACAGAAAGAACAGGTTTCTTTTCTGATTTTTCTGTTTGATCCCATGCTGATTCTGGGAGAAGTTCTGCAAAGCCTTTTACAGGAGGGAAAGGCGGACCGGGTTATGGTAGTTGGAATTGCAGGGAAAGAACAGGAGCTTCCTAAGGAATACCGCAGCCGGATGATCTGGCAGAAGGATCGTCAGGAACTGCAGCTGTATGAAAAGGATAAAAGGATTACCGTTCCTGTTCAGTACGATACCATGGACCGGAAGAAAGCTTCTTCCTATAGCAGGAACTTTGCGTTATGGGAAAGGACAGGAAGGGGAAAGAACGAAGGAATTCCTAAAAATGTGGATTTCCTGGAACTCTTTGATTGCCTGCGGATCGAAGAACTTCACTGTGAAGTCCGCTGGCAGGAAGCAAGACCGGAAAAGCGTCTTAAGGCAGTGATTGGGAAAGGAATGCAGGGTGCACCGGTATATCTGGATGTGCACGAAAAATTTCATGGCCCCCATGGACTGATTGCGGGAACAACAGGTTCCGGTAAGAGCGAATTGCTTCAAACCTACCTGCTTTCCCTTATGATCCAGTTCAGTCCGCAGGATGTGAACTTTTTTGTGATTGATTATAAGGGTGGTGGAACAGGAAATGCAGTCAGGAATTTTCCACATTGTGCAGGAGTGATATCCAATCTGTCCGGTGGTCAGATCCGGAGAGCCATGCTTGCAATCAGCAGCGAGAATAAGCGGAGACAACGGATTTTTTCCCGATACGAGGTGAACCATATTGATGCTTATATGCAGCTTTACCGGGAAGGAAAAGCCGCGGCTGCATTGCCCCATCTGCTCATTGTAATTGATGAATTTGCAGAATTAAAGAAAGAAGAGCCGGAATTCATGCAGGAGGTAATTTCGCTTGCACAGGTTGGGAGAAGTCTCGGGGTGCATCTGATTCTGGCAACCCAGAAGCCGGCAGGAACGGTAGATGATAAGATCTGGAGCAATGCCCGTTTCCATCTTTGTCTTCGTGTACAGGATAAGCAGGACAGTATGGATATGCTTCATAAGCCGGATGCCGCTTATCTGACATCTCCCGGACAATGCTATCTTCAGATTGGGAATGATGAATTATATCAGCTGTTCCAGACGGGCTACTGTGGCGGCAGATATCAGCCGGAGGAACAGAAGGAAGAGACTGTGGCTCTTCTTTCGGAAACCGGAAGGAGAAGCGTACTGCCAAAGGAGAAAGTAAGTGATACAGCAGACTCACTTATAGAATGCGTTGAGAATTATGTAAACCATATAGCAGAGCAGCATGGATATGGGCGGCCCGGACTGTTGTGGCTTCCGGAGCTGGAAGAAGTAATTTATCTGGAAAAAATCCAGGAACAGGAAAAGGAAGAGTCCGAAAACGAAATCGGCCATGCACAGGTATTCCGGGTCGGGAAATATGATGATCCGGAAAATCAGTGCCAGAAAGTATTGTATTATGAACCGCAGAAACAGGGGCATCTGGGAATCTGTGGAGGACCGGCAACAGGAAAGTCTCATTTTATCCGCCTTATTCTGGAACAGATTGCAAGGAATAATACACCAATGGAGGCAGAATATTTTCTGCTGGTTGTGGAACAGCCGGGGTTCCTTTTGTATGAGGAACAGCCACATTGTCTTGCGCTGGTGCAGACACCTAAGGATCTTCCGGTATTCTTTTATCAGTTCAGACAGCTTTGGAGTGAAAGGAAACGGATACTTAATGGAGAAAATTATAAGACTTTTATACGAAAGAATCCGGGAAAGCTTCCGGTTCTGTACGGCATGGTTGACGGTATCGGAACATTACGAAGATATCTGGGAGAAGCGGAAGAGGAATTCCTGCTTTCCATGGCAGCAGAGGGGATCAGTCTTGGAGTATTTCTTATCCTGACCGGGAATGGGGTGTCAGATTTTCAATCAAAGCTTTGGAATAAAATCAAGACAACACTGTCACTTGAATTAAGCGATCCCTTTCAGTATGGGGATGTGCTGCGGCAGTATCATGGGATTTCGATTCCGAAAGCCGGTGTTGCAGGAAGAGGATTATGTAAAAAGGAAAAGAGGGTTCTGGAGTTTCAGACCCTGGCATTTCATAAGGAGGGTGCAGGTTATCAGGAGGGGCAGCCCTTTTATGACCGGATTGTGCGGATCCCGGAATATCCGAAGCTTATGCAGTTCCTTACGGTTTATCGTAAGAGCCGGAAGTATGACGGAACAGGCAGCCGGGTACCACTGGGGTATAACAAGGAAACAGGAGCAATTGAAATTCTGGAGCTTCAAAAGCTTTCCGGTTTTCTGATATCCGGTGCAGATCAGACCGGAAAGAGCAGTCTGATTGATCATCTGTTATTCAGTGTGAGAAGTGTTACAGACTGGAAAATACTGCTTCTGGATACCGAAGGGGAACATGCCGGGTTAATAAAGGAACCGGAGGTGATCTGCTGCCGGAATGCAGGGGAGCTGGAGGAAGAGCTGCAAAAGGAACAGCAGAAGAAAAGCCGGCTTGTGCTTATGATTCCACATCTGGCAGCATTTACAAGGCAGATTTATTCCTATTGCGGAGAAGAGAAAGAAAAGACACAGCAATGGGAAGATCTGGTTGGAAAACGGAGACAGAATGTAGTGGTGATCGGAGCGTATCATCCGCAGCGTGATCTGGAAGTATATGCAACACCATTGTTTCAATCCCTGGCCTCCTGTCAGTGGGGAGTTCATCTGGGAGGAAATGCATCCTTGCAGAGGGCACTGGAATTTGAGGGATTGAATTTTTCCCTGTTGAACCGGTCGGAGCCACCGGGAAATGGATTTTTGAAAAAGGGATCGGGAGGAGGAAGTGTGCAGCTTCTCATTCCGTATAAAGAAGGTGAGGAATAGAGGTATGATGATAATGGCAGATCTTTATGTGCCGATGCTGAATGAAAGCTATGATTTTGAATGGAACGGAGAGATGCCGGCAGGGGAAATTGTCAGGCAGAGCTTAGAACTGATTGAACGTAAGGAGGAGGTTTCTTTTGAAGAAAAAAATTATTATCTGTATGCACTTGATCTCGAGCGGGTGATGGATCCGGAACAGAGTCTGATCTCACAGGGTATTCTTCCGGGAGAGCCATTTGTTTTGATCTGAGCAGGAAGCGCTTGAAAATGAAATTTAGAATGGATATTGGATTACAAAACCGGGTAGAAAGGACAAGGTTACCGTGAACGGACATGTAATGATGAACAGCAGTATGTTGAAAAAAGAAATTATGGAAATGCGGCAGCAGATGATGAAGGTAAAGGATTCTCTTAAATGGATGGAAGAAAGATCAGCAATGCTTCAGGAGCATTGGGAAGGAGAAGCAGGAACCACCTGGGTCAATACCTTTATGGAATGGCTTAGGATGGATACAGAGCATGTGACAGCCATGCAGGAAATTCTGGACAGGGCAGAGCAGATGGGAATATTACTTGCAGCTGTGGAACAAAACAATATTATGCGTGCACAGGAAGTGTAGAGATATGGATGGAATGGTGAAGGTCCGTTCGGAATATCTGCGGGAGGAAGCTGCATTGCTCAGCGAAGAATGTGAGCAGGCTCTTGCGCAGTATCAGGAAACGGTGGAACGGTTTATGGCACTTGCCATAAAATTTGAAACAAAAGGGATGGAACGGCTCTGTATAATTGCAAAAGAGGAACTGGAAGCGGCGGGGTGGCCGTTTGAAAGAACGAAGTGGTTTGCAGAGCGCCTTTTTCAGATTGCAGAGTATTACGAACAGGCAGAAAGGGGAAATGTGGATGCTGCAGGAATGGATTGAGGTTCAGTTTAACAGGCTGCAGGAATTAGCGGATCAGATGCAGACAACCGCAGACCAGATCCGGCTATTGGCAGATGAAAAGATTTGTCAGCTCCTGTTGGAGACGAAGCTGTGCTGGATGGGAGAAAGTGCAGACCTTTTCATGGAAAGGGAGGTGAGATTATGTACCAGATTATCCGGCGAAGCGGATGAATTAAAAAAGGTGGCACGTATGGTAGAGGGTTACGCAAAAGCTATGTATTGTGCCGAAAAATGCAATGAAGCAATTGGAAATCTAAGAACGTATTAGGGAGGGATATTATGGCATTTTTTGAGGTTACTTCAAGAGAATTAAGAAATAAGGCGGAAAACTTACGGGGCTTAAACGGTCAGTTCCGGGCAAAGTGCAATGAACTGGATTCCCAGGAACAGGAATTGTGCAGTATGTGGGATGGGCAGGCCAAGGAAGCCTTTCACCACGCATTTGCAAGGGATAAGGAGCAGATGCTTCTCTTTGAGAAGCTGATTGAGCGATATGTTGAGGTCATGCTTGAAATTGCCGCCAGATATGAAGAGGCGGAAGCAAGAAATGCAGAAATTGCAGCATCACGCAGTTACTAAATAAAATCGGGAGGATACAGCATATGGAAGGTATTTTAAAGGTTACACCGGAAAAACTGATTCAGGCATCCGGTACATTTGCAACAACAGGAACACAGGTAAAGAATCTGACAGGAGAAATGATGACCCTGGTGGATTCACTGCAGGGAATCTGGCAGGGAGAAGCGTCCGGAACGTTTCTGACCCGTTTTAAAACCCTGCAGACGGATATGGATAAGCTTTACCGGATGATTGCGGAGCATTCACAGGATCTGACGGAGATGGCCGGTCATTACCAGAGAGCGGAAAGCGGCAATATGGAACAGGGAAGCGGTCTGGAATCCAATATCATCAACTAGGAGCAGGATATGGGTAGAAAGTATACAGAAGAAGAGATCAGCATGATTCTGGATACCTATATGTATCTGGGATATCAGGAAGCTTCTAAGGAACCGGTGGAATTAAAAGAGGTGATCGGGAAGCTTTCCGGTGTCCCGGAATACGGAACGGGAGGTACGTACCAGAATGAATACCGGATTCTGGAGCAGGCAGTGCAGGATGAGCAGATCGGTAACCTTAAGGTATGTTATGCGAGCAGTACGCTTGGGTTTGACCATGGAACGAAGGCGTGTACCTTTCTGGATGAGAAGAATGACCGCATCTTTGTTGCCTACCGGGGGACAGGAGATGGTGAATGGCCGGATAATGGACTGGGCATGACGAAGGAAATCACGACACAGCAACAGCGCGCCGTTGATTATTTTGATACCGTGGCAAGAAAGGCGCAGCTTACAGAGAATCAGAGAGTAATCGTAACCGGGCATTCCAAAGGTGGAAATAAAGCGCAGTTTGTAACTATGGAAACAGAATTTGGAGATCTGATTGACCGCTGTTATTCCGTGGATGGGCAGGGAATGTCTGAGAAAGCGGATGCAAGATTCCAGCGTAAATACAGTGAAGCAGAATATCAGGGCCGGATACAGAAGTTATATGGAATTCACGGAGAGAATGATTATGTAAGTCCGTTGGGAAACCAGATCATTCCGGAGAATCATGTGACCTATATCAGGACTCCGGTACAGAAGGGAAACTTTGCCGGATATCATGATATTACTTATATGTTTGCCACCTTGGTGCTGGACCGGACAACAGGAAAATGGGTGACACAATTTACAGGAAGAAGAAATGAAGAAGTTTTAAAGCAGGGATCCCTTGGAAAATATGCGTCGGAGCTTTCCAAAGAGATTATGAAGCTGCCGGAGGAGGAACGGGCAGGAGCAGCCAATGTTGTGATGCAGGGAATTGAAGCGGCAGGTGGAGCCTCCCGTGGACTGAATGGGGAAAAGACGACCCTGGCTGATGTAAAACACTTTTTATTTGCCGGTATTCCGGCAATTACGGATGCAACAACCAAAACCGCAGGGGGACTCAACTTCCTTGGAAAGACATTGTGGGAAGATTCTTATACGAAGGAAATACCGGACAGAATCTGTATCGAGGTGGATTATGAAGCACTTGCTTCAAAGAGTGAGGGATTATCTGCGGCAGCAGAGGAAACGATAAGGCTGGGAGAGCAGATCCAAAGCTATGAAAAGGAAATGCCCTTTTACATGCAGGGCAGAAATCTGGTGACGTTTCAGCTAAAACAGGTAGCTTCTGAGGTAGAGCATTTGGGAAAGAAAATGCAGAAGCTGGCTTCGCTGCAGCAGGAGATTGCAGCCTGCTATCAGAAGGCAGATGAGCAGACCGAGGAACTCTGCAATCGATGATCAGGAGAGATTTTCCGAATAAAAGTCAGTATGAAAAGGTTGAAAATCCGGGTTCTGGCGAATCTTCTTACGGAATTCTCCGGGAGTACACTGCAGGTACTGCCGGAACACCTTATTGAAATAGCTGGCATTGTTAAAGCCAACCTGAAAGGCAAGATCTGAAATAGAAGATACGGCAGGATCATTTTTCTGAATCAGATAGGCCGCCATATAGATGCGGTATTTCATCAGATATTCGACCGGTGTCATGTGAAGGCAGCGCTTAACACAGCGGCAACACTCGCTTTTGCTGATGTGTACCTGGGCTGCAAGATCATCCAGTGTGATGCGTTCAGCATAATGGATTTCAATGTATTTCATAATTTCCCTGGTACGGAGTTCATCGGAGGTGAGAACTGCTGTGTGCCGGGTCTTTTCCGGGGTGAAAGGAAACTTTCTGAGAAGTTCACACCAGAGCTCACAGATACAGGCTTTGGTTGCCAGTTCATAGCCCCATTCCTGATCCTTATTTAACTGGACGATCCGGTAGGAAAGGGACAGAATATGGGCAAGTCCTTCATCGGAAGAATGAAGGTGAAGTGCCCGGAGACCTGCATGATGAAGCAGAGGGGTTACATATTTACTGGTAAACAGAGTATCTCCATAACCGAACAGAAAGGAAGGGTGGAAGGCATAGGAAAACAGTTTGCAGCTCTGGGACGGAGAAACAGAAAGAATGGAATGCATGACATTCTGATTGATAATCACGCCCTGTCCGACCTCCAGGGATATCTGGCTGTCATCGTAATAAATAATGGCAGAGCCTTCTTCCACCAGAAATACCTCAATTTCCGGATGCCAGTTCCAGCCAATCCGGTTCATATAGGAACGGTTCAGATCCACATAGGTAACGTGAACCGGATATTCAGTTTCCCCGGAAAAGCATATGCGCTGATCAGTCTGTTTTTGTATATCTTCGGAATTGTTAATCATAATCAAATTTCCCTGGTTATATTTTATAAATTACATTTTATCGGATCTGTCAGAAATATTCAATTTATTTCTTGCGTATATATATGTAACAATTGTTAGTATTTAAACAGCAGCCGGACACATGATGTCAGGCTTCGCAAGAATTTAATTCAGGAGTGGGCAGTCTCCTTAACTAACAGAACTGCTATGCAGATAGAATTGTGGGGGAAAAGGATGCAGAATCAGAAGCTGGAAGGTGTATTAAATCTGTCATTAGAGGCAACCGGGGAAGAACGGGAAAAGTCCAGACAGCTGGATGTGGGATATCTGGAGGAGGAGAAACGCTGGGAGCTGATTGTGAAATACAACGGAAGCCTGCAGCCGCTGTCTGGGGATCTGATACAGGTAGAGGAATTGATTGCAGGCTATGCGATCGTAACACTACCGGAATCTCTGATTGAGTCGTTTGCGGAGCTGCCGGAGGTAGAATATATCGAAAAACCAAAGCGGTTGTATTTTTCGGTGCTGGACGGGAAGCAGACCTCCTGTATCCCGGAGGTTACGGTGAGAGATCCGTTCCTGTCTGGGAAAGGAGTATTAATGGCCATACTGGATTCCGGAATTGATTATCAGAGTCCGGAGTTTCAGGAAAAAGGTGGAAAAACGAGAATCCGTTATTTATGGGATCAGACATTAAATCCGAAGGAGGTGGATGTACTTCTTACGGATCATAATGAAGAATTTATGCAAAGCTTACCGCCTGAAGGCTTTACCCAGGGAGTCATGTTTTCGAAAGAACGGATTGATGCGGCATTGCAGAGTACTGCACCGTTACAGCTCGTGCCAAGTGTGGACACTTCCGGACATGGAACCGCAGTTGCAACGATTGCGGCAGGATCAGGGAATTTTATGGATGGCAGGTTTCAGGGAGTGGCACCGGAAGCAGAACTGCTGATTGTAAAGCTCGGGAACAGCAGACCGAATTCTTTTCCCAAGACTACAGAACTGATGAGGGGACTTACCTTTGCTGCCCGGACGGCACTGCAGCTCTCCATGCCGCTTGTGATTAATCTGAGCTTTGGAAATACCTATGGGGTTCATGACGGAACATCACTTGTAGAGAGGTTCCTTGATAATATTGCAGAGCTCGGGAGATGTGTGATCTGTGTAGGGAGTGGCAATGAGGGAGCAGCCGGAGGGCATGCAGCCGGAACATTTAACAGGGATGCACAGGGAAATATACCACGGACCGAATTGGCAGTTGGTGAGTATCAGGCGTCATTCAGTGTGCAGCTATGGAAGGAGTATACTGATACCTTCCGGATTGTCTTACAATCTCCCGGAGGGCAGATCCTGCAGCTTAATTCTGCATTAGATACAGCCGTGCGTTATCGGATGGAAGATACAGAGCTTTTGATTTATCAGGGTGAGCCCACCCCGTATTCCGTCAGACAGGAAATATATTTTGATTTTTTACCGGCGAATAGTTATGTTAACCAAGGGGTCTGGAGCTTTATGATAGAGCCGGTACAGGTGGAAGGTGGAGGGTATGACTTCTATCTGCCAAGCAGCTCTGTGCTTAGCGTGGAAACCCGCTTTTTTCAGTCAACACCGGAAAAGACACTGACGATACCTTCTACAGCAGCCAGAGTGATTACCGTTGGGGCCTATGATACCTATACTGAAGCCTATGCGGATTTTTCTGGAAGAGGCAGGAATATGCCTCCTTCATCGATTAACATAAAACCGGATTTTGTAGCACCAGGAGTAAACATTAAAACGTTAAGTCCGGGAAATGTTCCGGTTGCCGTGTCAGGAACCTCCTTTGCCACGCCCTTTGCTTCAGGAAGTGCTGCACTTCTTATGGAATGGGGGGAGGGGGATATAATAAGGTTACGTTAGTAAGAAGCCCGTAAACAAAGGGGATTCCGCTAATTCAGTCCTAATGAAAAATACTGATTTTATTCAGAAGTTTGGTTAGGACAGGCCTGTTTGCAATCATATTTTGGAGTAAAATCGCATGATGTAGCAATTATGTAACATAAGGAGGGTTGTTTGCGGTAATAAGCTACAAAATGCAAAAAATGAATTTTGAGTGGGACTAAATTAGCCTTCTTCTATGCAGGCTCTTTTAGTCCCGTTTTTTCGCCCGGAAAAAGGCTGGAAAAGGAAATTGCAGGATAGAGGCTGATTTAGCTGCCGCACAAGAACAGAGGAGGTAAGTGAACAGTCCTACTTTTATCCAAGTGTCATATGAAATTGAAACTATGGGCAGTCGCTAAGGTTCAGCAAGCCTGATCTTGGCTCGTTGCCTGTATGAGAATCCAATGTAACCAAAATAACAAATTCAACAAGAGAAAGGAAGCAAACGTATGGGTACATGACGGAAAAAACACGATTTTAAGCGGACATAACAGACAGAACGCAGGAAGTATCGCCGGACTTACCAAAGGTCCGGTCATTATCAAGGAAAATCTGACCTATGAGGATGCCATTCTGATTGCGACAGAGACAAATCTGCGCCAGCGTTCTTTTGATGATTTAAGCCCCTCTGAAAAGGCATATTGTCTGAAACAGCACTATGATGCAATCAAAAGCCAGGGGCGGAGAAATGATCTGATAAAAGAGATTGAAGAACTCGTAAACCCGCATGAAATTGGGGAAAACGGGACTTGGTCTGAAATTCGGAAAAAGTTAAATGCTAATGAAAAAGTCAGCGAGGAATACTGTCTTGGGAAAGATAAAATTGCAAAGTATCTTCGCATAGCCTCTTTGATTTCTCCACTTATGGAGCTTCTTGATAATCGGAAATAAATGGTGCAACAGCCATACTTTATCCAAATTTGTTACAGGAAATCGGGGAAGCAACACAAAGTAATTTTTTCATTCTTCCCAGCAGTATCCATGAAGTTATCCTGATGAAGGATAATGGAGATATGAATGCGGAGGAACTTCAACGCATGGTAATGGAAATAAATAGAACACAGGTTGCACCTGAGGAAGTGCTGTCTGATGAAGTATACAGTTATGATTACAGACAACAAAAGCTGACTATGGCAACCAGTCCCATACAGACCAAGGAACTTCTAGATCAAATAACAGGAATGTGCGATCATGGTGTTTTCATCGAAGAAGAACAGGAAGCGGATTTATGTATGGGAGAGTAGTTATTAAGTGATTATTGGGAGGAGAGCAAAAGTGAATCAGGCACAAAGATATGAGCATCTTGTAGGGCTGACCGAAGGGAAGAAACTGGATTCTGACTATCGGGCAGCCTTTTACATTTTATCCAGTGTACCGGAGCTTTTTGAGGCAGCAAAAAAATGTGTGGATCCATATGGTATTTCCTTTGACAAAATCAAAAGATCATGTAAAGGAAATCTGGAGGAGTATCAGAGCCAGCTTTTGTCTATGGCACATAACCTTTTCTCATGGAACAGCAGGACGACCGCCACGCCCCATGAACTGTCCCGTCTTATCTATCCGTGGATGGAGATTGCCTGCAACGCTATCTTCACATATCCAGTGGAGAGGTTTCTGTGCTGCTACAGGAGAATGAAAGTGGGGAGCCGGAGCTGGTTTTGGATGCAGCACCTTATGAGAAAACAAAGAGGATATACGAAGGATTGCAAAGAATGGGAGAGCGGCTGGCGGTCCAAATGGAAGAAGCAGATGCAGAGGAAAGGGAAGGAGAGGAAGATTGAAAACGGTATCAAATATATTATAGTACGAAAAGAAGCCGCCATAAATGACGGCTTCACGGTTACAAAATTACCAGGATTGCTCCTACGTTTACATCATCATACTAGCACAAAGCAGCAGTGATGTCAAACATTTTGTAGCAGTAATAAAGTATGCAGAAAAAGCCTAAATGATACCGCAGGAAACCAGTTTTTCACGGATTTCTTTTAATACGCCGGGTTTTACATCACCAAACTTCTCGAAGTGGACTCTGGAAAGGCTGACCTGTGTAATCCTTGTTACATTTGCCCAGCGCGGCATTTCAGGAAAACCGTAGACCTTATCAACCATTATATTGCAGTCCATAGTTTTGGGCATTTGTGAAGATAAAGGAATAACGATAAGGGAATCCTTTAAATTTTTCAGTATGATTGCCGGATGCCTGCCGCCAAATTCCGTGCCGATGTTATAACCGAAATCTACCCAGACAACAGCTTTCCGAATCAGTACAAGAGAGCGCATAATCAGTTCAATATCCGTTTCCGGCACGATACTTTTTTTGACAGCAATCACATATTTATCGGTAGCTTTGTCGTACTGATAGTATTTTGACACTACTGCTTGTTTATCGCTGTGCAGCCACTTAAATGCGGATGGCTTGATGACATTGGGCAGGGCGGAGGAGGGTATTTGAAAGGCTTTTTCATTCAGAATCAGATTTGTTTTTAATGAAGTCCATTTATAGTATTCATTGGCAAGTTTGACGTTTTTCGGTTCTTCCAGATTAATCTGCTGAAAATGATTTTGTAACGAGGAAGCCATTTCATCAAAGGAATGGCGCGTATCTTCTAATGTTGCTGTATGTTTCAAGGCAATTCTCCTTTGCAGGTTTGTATTCCTAATTTTAGCAGATAATGTGACAGAGTACAACAAAATAACACGGAGAAAGGTAGAAAATAATGTCAATCTTAGTGTATAAGCAGCGTTTCCGGCATCCGAACAAAAAGGACACACCGGGAGCAAACTATGCCCATATCCGGTATATTGCAACCAGACCAAGGGGTTTGAAGAATGAAAATATGGGGCATACATGAAACTGCCGGGATGTTAAACAAAAGTGTGATATACCGTACTTTCCCGGAAGTATTGAAGGATGTGCAGGAGTATATATCTAAGAATTTCGCTTCTGTGCTTCGTGACAATCCGGATGAGAACCGGGAGCTGATTGAATCCTACATCGGAAAATATCTGGAACAGAGCAACGTGGGTGTAGAAGGAATGGAGCAGGCGGAACTCTGCGATCTCCTTTATGGGGAGATGACAGGTTTTTCTTTTCTGACACGTTATCTGTACCGGGATGATGTGGAGGAAATCTATATCTATAGTAAAGCAATAACTGAACCTTTTACAAAAGATTCAAATTGTTTGATACCAAAACCTCTTTTAGGGGTAAGATGTGATGGAATACGTTTCTTTATAGATATGTTCAATTTCCATAAGCGTCATATTGACTTATACTAAATCCAAATTTATGGAGAGAATGTTATTGATTACAGACATTGGCATGATAATTTCAAGATTGATATTTAAATACATTTTTTAATTCTAGTATGTGAAATATTCGCAAATGAAAATGTCGTGCTTGTCCGTACATCTAGTAACTCTAATGTAGAATCCTTAATGTACTCTTAAGTTTCTGATTTTTGACTTTCTATTGTGTTGAACTCATTCTAACCTATCTACTCTAGCATTAAAAGCTGATATGCTTCCAATAGAAGTTACATATATACTTTTTATATTCTAATTTGATGTTGACATTTTTTATCATGTATAATAAAGTATTTACACATGATAAAAATATATTAAAAGGAGAACAAGAGAATGAATATTTCTATTATTATTCCTGTAATTGGAACAATTGGTATTGTTATTCTTGTTTCAATTATTCTGATTATTCGGAGTATGGAAAAAAGAGAAAGAATTAAGAGCGTTGATGTAGCAAAGTTTGACAGTTTTGCAGAAGATATGAGGCGTGAAAATGCCGAAATAAAAAAGGACTTACAGACGGTAAAAGAAAAAGTCGAAGTCATTGATAAAATGATGAAAGATATTTAATTATGGAAAATATTGTTGGAGATTTAAAATTAAATAAATACGAAGATTACATCAATGTTTTTGACGCTCTTTCGCATCCAGTACGGATAAAGATAATCGGTATATTGGCAGAGGGACGACAATATGTGAGTGAACTAGCCCGATTGGTAAATATTAGCAGGCCTTTGCTTTATATGCATTTAAAGAAGCTAGAAACAGCTCGACTTGTTACAAGTGCAATGGAAATATCTGAAAGTGGTAAAGCCATGAAGTATTATGCGCTGGAAGATTTTAAACTGCAAATCACAAAAGAATTATTAAGAGGGCTTGCACAAAATATTATTATTGAAATCCCGTCCAAAAATAGTGATTAGCCACAACAATGAAAGGAAATTTGAAATAATAATGAAAAAAAATTAAGAGAAGGCATGCATATCAAAAATATAATGATTTTGTTAGTTGCATTTATTTGTTTGTTAATTAGTGGTTGTGGAGATAGCAGCAAAGATCAGATTATTGTGATTTATGATTATTCAGATAACACAGAAAAAGAATACGATTCTACTAATGAAACAATAGATGATTTAGTTAATCAGATATGTGATTTCTTTTTAGACGTAGAAAGCGAAAATGTCGGAATCCCAGAAGAAGCCATGAGGTATAAAAGGATAGTTATATTTCAGGCTGACAAGCAAAAATCGGTGGAACAGCAAAAAACAGACGAAAACAGACTTATAAATTTTGAGATATATCAATACAATAATGAATTTTATTGTAAAGCCTGCTTTGATTTTTTGAATCAAGAATATTCAGCAAAACTATCCGATGACATATCGGTACAAGTGGAAAGGCTGGAAACAAGCGAACAATAAAGTATACGTTTATTACTGTTGTTCTCGCAGATAAAATCAATCATCACGAATATATTCGAAGCATAAAACCACTCATAGCTTAGGACTTACCACTTTCATAAAGCCCATAGCTTATTAAAGTGCGCCTAAAATGTCCAGTTATCCATTTTTCATTCCAGAATTCGTGCTCTGCGCGAATTCTTCCTTGTTTTCTTTCAAGATTGCGAACGAGCCTAGCGAGTTTCGCAATTACCTAATGTGAAGAATTATTTATGGATTATCATGCTGATATTTTCAGTAACTTTATTTTCGCAAATGGGATGCAGAGAATATGAAAATAACTTAACAGAATATTTTGCAACAATAAAATTTTCTTTTATTAAGCAGATGGCGTATTCTTATTTGTGGGGAGCGATGACTTTACTTATTCTTTCTGCGCCTATTATCATAAGATGTTTTATGGAAAGAAATTTATTAAATTCGCTTTGTTATATTGCATTTTCTATTTTTGTACCTGCTTTAGCCTGTTTTTTAGGTGAGTTTTCAAAGTCCCGCAGAGCATTTGAAACAATATACTTGCTTTTATGTTTTTTGATGTTAAATATGCCGTCATTTATATTTCAAGAATATATGCTGGTAATTATGACACTTGGAACCATAATTTTAATAATTGTTACCTCGATAAGAAGATTACAATTATAAAATCGTAAATATTTTTATGAAGATTTTTGTTGGTGTAATTAGATAATATAATGCTGATAAATTCAGGATAGTGTCAAGTGATCTATGAAAAAATGAGCCAAAACAAAAAGGCTCGATTGAACCTTGAAAATTGCAGATATTTCAGTCAGAGATAGGTTTCCGCCACCCTTGACAGCACACAAAAGAACTGCTGTAGGTGATTCACCGACGGCGAAGAACTCAAGAACAGTTAGAGATTTTTCCGTCGTTTACAGCAGTGTAGCAGTTTTTTTGCGTGCCATCAAGGGCACAGCCGCTGGTGCGGTGGCTGGTTTATTACCTCTGGCTTGGAATCTAAGAACAGTTAGAGCCTTCGGCTGGCAGATTTAAAATTGTCTGCTGACCGAGAAAGATGAGTAACTGCCATTTGCCGGGCATGTTGTCTGCGTTGGTGAGCATATCAACCTTATTTAAAACCTGATACTTGTTGTGCTTATGTGGCCGCAGGAAGTTATAATAAGCAACCCATAAAGCTAAATCGTAGTTGGCACCATCATAGTTGTCAAATCCATTGGTTGGGCGATAAGAGGCTTTGTAGGTGCGGTTAAGGCGTTCGATCATCTGCTTGAAAGGGCGGAATTCTTTGGAAACTTCGTCATCATTGGTGAGACCGATTACCTGTGTGATGTTGAATGTAAAGGTATCTTTAAATCTTTGGGCAAACTCCATCGCTGCTAATGGATAAGCACTGTATCCATCTGCAATAAACTTAAAGTTTTTAGGAAGTTTATCGAAATGTCTGAAAGCCATTCTCATTGCGAGGATGCAGGGACCGACACTGCGGTTGTCGGATACCTGATAACCAATGATAGAGCGGCTTACAGCATCCATAATAAACCAGATGTATGCTTTGATACCACGAACTTTGATGTAGGTTTCATCGGCAGTCAATACTTTGCCTGGTTTGTAATCATAGTGATCAACGAATGGTTTGATACAGATGGAGGCTGTTTTGCAGTAGTTGGCTATCTGTTGGTGTGAGATGTTGATGTTATAAAGATCTTTCAGTGCCTGCGAGGTTTTTCTTAAGGATAAACCAAGGTTGATGTGCAGGGTAAGACACAGAGACATCACATGGGCATTATGCTTTGAAAACTTTAGTGAAGAAGCATTCTTTGGAAGAGAGGTTAGGTCCATGGCGAAGAAATCCACAGTGAATTCACGGTAGATGTAATGGAGTTTATATTTGTTTTTGCCATAATCCTCAGCAAGGTCTTTCTGATCCACTTTTTTAAGATTGTGGAGATAGTAAGGACATTTTGGATTGACGCATTTATGTATGCGGAAGAACTTGCGGTCTTTTTTTAGAACGAGGGTATTTCCACAGTGAGGGCAGGTAAGGCGAAAAGGTGTTGTAACGACTTCGCCGGAGCAGAAGGTCTGTCCACAGACTTTACACTGGTATTGACCGTTACCGCCATTATTGTCGTAAATGTAGTGATGTGGAGCCCCACATAAAGGGCAGACGGTATCTTCAGAAATGGATTTACCATTACGGCGCTGAACTGGTTTGACAGGCTTACCGTATTTCCACTGGTAGTACTCAAGAAGGAACTGCCAGTCCTGTTTGATAAAGGTTTTGATGACAGGAAGCTTATCGATTTTAAATTTTTGATATTTTGGAGAATGGGAATCATCAAAAGCCCACTGCTTGAGAGGAATATATCTGCAAATAAAATTTAAAAGCCAGCAGATTTGTTTATGTTGGTATTGAATGTAGTTAAGTAAATAAAGTATAATGTTCATGAGCATTGTCTCCTTTGGTTAGTGGAATTTTGGTCGAGGACATTATACCAAAAAAGGGAGGTCAATGCTCTTTTTATTTGAAACTCCCGAAAATAAAGGTTTTTAAAGAAAAAATAGGTAGTAAATTTGACACTACCAATAACAATTGGGAGGTATAGGTATGATTTCAAAAATTTTGGGGAATTATCTTATCAGTAAGGGGAAGATTACATCGGAGCAGTTAGACGATGTAATAGAAGAAATTACCAGGGTTCGTGTGAAGTTAGGGCTGATTGCAGTAGCAGAAGGGATGATTACGCAGGAACAGGCAGATAAGATCAATCGTCTGCAGGCAGTGATGGACAGGCGTTTTGGTGATATTGCGGTTATTAAGGGGTATCTGACACAGAAGCAGGTGGACGAGCTGCTGAGACTTCAGGGAAACCCGTATCTTGCATTTGCACAGGCTCTTGAGAATCTGAACCTGATGAAGATCACAGAGCTTGACGATATTATGAGAGAATATCAGGCAGAGAATGAATTTACGAACTCCAGTATGGAGGACTTAAAGAGTGATGATGTGGATCGCGTATTACCGCTGTTTTTGCCGACAGATGCAGCAGAGTATCTGGATATGGCAGGGGTGGTACTCCGTACGATGATGCGTTGTGTTGATAATAATGTCATGCCAATGAAGGCATATTTTGATAAACAGTACCTTGCAGATAACGGTGCAATGCAGCTTGTAGAGGGCGAGAGGCCGGTTACCTGTGCTTTCGCGGGAAACGGTCAGGCACTTTTACCGATTGCCTCCTGTTTCGGACATGAAGCGTTTGAAAAGGTGGATGAGGACGCTCTGGATGCTGTGGCAGAGCTGATTAACTGCATAAATGGTCTGTATGCATCGGATATGAGCCAGCAGAGAATTGAAATGGAATTATGTCCTCCGGAATTTTCCGATTCCATCAGTGGATTTTACAGCGGAAAGATGCTGGTGCTTCCACTTGAAGTATGTGGAGAGACTATACGGGTGCTTATTACCATAGGCGACAGCCTTGAAATGCGATAGAGAAAACAGGAGGAGAAATAAGAAATGGGAAAGATACTGATCGTAGATGACTCCAGAACATCCCGTAAGATGTTGAGAGAGATTTTGGAGGGCATGGGACATGAAATTGCCGGGGAGGCCACGAACGGTGAGGAAGGCTATGTCATGTATAAGGAACTCAATCCGGATCTTGTAACTCTGGATATTACCATGCCGAAGATGGATGGTATTGAAGCCCTGATGCTGATTAAGAAGTATAACGAGAATGCAGAGGCAGTAATGATTACAGCAGCAGGACAGAAGGAGAAGATGATTCAGGCAGTAAAATACGGGGCATCCGAATTTATCACGAAGCCTTATGAAAGTGATGAGGTGGAGCGTATTATTGCACAGATTCTGGATTGATTTTTCACAGGAAACAAAAGGAAAGATCCATAAGATCTTTCCTTTTTAGCAAAAAGGGAGCAGAAAGCAGATGGAACTATCAGAATTTAGTCAGATTCCGGTGTGGCTCAGAGAATTACGGGAATTGAATATGCTGTCAGTAACGATCCGGCTTCTGCTTGCTCTTCTTTCAGGAACCCTGATCGGAATTGACCGTGGAATGAAGCGTCGTGGCGCCGGAATTAAAACGCATGTACTGGTCTGTCTTGGGGCGACACTTGTTATGATGACCGGACAGTATATTGTGGATTATTTTGGCACCAGACAGGAGGTTGCACGTCTTGGAGCGCAGGTAATCAGCGGAGTCGGCTTTTTGGGAGTCGGTACGATCATTGTAACGGGCCGGAATCAGGTAAGAGGACTCACTACGGCGGCGGGGCTCTGGGCTTGTGCCTGTATCGGACTTGCGTTGGGAATCGGGTTTTATGAAGGGGCATTTGTTATGCTGGTACTCGTTCTGGTTACCTTTGTGGGGCTTGCAAGGCTTGACCGGTATGTCTATATGCATTCCCGTGTGCTGGAGCTCTATATCGAGGTGGACAGTGCGAAGAGCATTGTGGAACTGCGTAAGCAGCTCCGTAAGATGGATCTGCGGATAGCAGGATTTGAAACTATGGAGACTATGATCAGGGGAGATGATACTGCGGTGATGACCAGTATTGAACTTGCCGGTCCCCATATGCACGACTCGACGATACAGGTAATCCGTGACATTGAGGGAGTTGTTTATGTAGAGGAACTGTAAGCGCTTTTGACTTGCATTTTAAGCGTAAAAGCGTTATAGTTTTTAAGAAATACGTAATTATTCAGTATGTTCTGACGGGACAGAAATATAATGATATGAGTGTCATTTGTGCAGGAACATCTGGTAACAGGAACGGATATCATTTCAGGATATTTATGGAGGAGATTATGGCAGGACAGACGAACTTACAGAAGGATGTGCTGGTACTGAATATGGAACATCAGCTTTTGGAAATTGCACAGAACATGTTTGATAAGGAGATTGCAGAGCTTACAGATCAGGAGCTGTATTATGTGGTGCTTGTATTAACGAAGCGCCTCATGAAGGTCTCGGATGAGAATGAAGGCGAGAAGAAGGTGTTCTATATCTCCGCAGAGTTTCTCATAGGTAAGCTGCTTTCCAACAATCTGATTAATCTTGGCGTATATGACAAGATGGTGGAGATCCTTGATAAATATGGAAAGAAGCTTTCTGTGATCGAGGAGGTTGAACCGGAGCCTTCTTTGGGAAATGGCGGTCTTGGAAGACTTGCTGCCTGCTTTATGGATTCCATTGCAACGCTGGGATTACCCGGTGAGGGAATCGGATTAAATTATCATTTCGGTCTGTTTAAACAGGTGTTCCGTGATAAACTGCAGTGTGCAGAGAAGAATGAATGGATGGAGAAGGAATCCTGGCTTACCAGAACAGATATTTCCTTCGATGTTTTTTTTGGCAGGAAAAAGGTCGTTTCCCGGCTATATGACATTGATGTTCCGGGATATGACAGTGGTGTCAATAAGCTTCGTCTCTTTGATATTGAAAGTATAGATGAGAGTCTTGTTAAAAAGGGCATCGACTTTGATAAGGAAGCCATTGAGAAAAACCTTACCTTATTCCTTTATCCGGATGATTCGGATGAGGCGGGCAATCTGCTCCGTATTTATCAGCAGTATTTCATGGTATGTAATGCGGCACAGATGATTCTTCATGAGATGAAGGAGAAGAAGTATGATCTTCGTAAGATGTATGAGCATGCAGTCATCCAGATCAATGACACGCATCCAACCATGATTATTCCGGAGCTGATCCGTATTCTTGTGGAAGACAAGGCATTTACCATGGATGAAGCGATTGAAGTGGTAAGTAAATGCTGTGCCTATACCAATCATACGATTCTGGCAGAGGCTTTGGAGAAGTGGCCTTTAAAATACCTGGAGAAGGTCGTTCCCCAGCTTGTTCCTTATATTAAGGAGTTGGATAAGAGAGTAGCTGCGAAATACAAGGATCCGAAGGTGCAGATTATTGATAAGGATGGCAGAGTGCACATGGCACACATCGACATTCACTATGGATTTTCTGTAAACGGTGTGGCTGCAATTCATACAGAGATTTTGAAGAATACGGAACTGAATGCGTTTTACAGGCTGTATCCCGAGAAATTCAATAATAAGACGAACGGTATTACCTTCCGCCGCTGGCTGATGAGTTGTAACCGTGAGCTGTCAACCTATCTTGCACAGACCATCGGGGATGGCTTTAAGAAGGATGCCGATAAATTAGAAAAGCTTCTGGAATTTAAGGATAATCCGGAGGTTCTGGATCAGATTGCGCAGATCAAAATGAACCGCAAGCAGGAGCTGGTTGCATATGTGAAGGAAAACGAAGGCGTTACTTTAAATCCGGATTCCATTTTTGACATTCAGATTAAGCGGCTTCACGAGTATAAGCGTCAGCAGATGAATGCCTTATACATTATCCATAAATATCTGGAGATTAAAGCAGGTAAAAAGCCGGTTCGTCCCATCACCTTTATTTTCGGAGCCAAGGCAGCACCGGCCTATATCATTGCACAGGACATCATCCATTTACTTCTGGTATTACAGGAAATCGTGAATAACGATCCGGATGTGAACCGGTACATGACCGTTCTGATGGTGGAAAACTACAATGTAACCTATGCAGAGAAGCTGATCCCGGCATGTGATATTTCCGAGCAGATTTCTCTTGCATCCAAGGAAGCATCCGGAACCGGCAACATGAAGTTCATGCTGAACGGTGCCGTGACGCTGGGAACCTCCGATGGTGCGAACGTTGAGATTAATGAGCTGGTTGGAGATGATAACATTTATATCTTTGGTGCGAAATCCGAAGAGGTTATTGAGCATTATGCCAAAGCTGACTATGTTTCAAAGGATTATTATGAAAGGAGTCCGGTGATTAAGGAAGCCGTGGACTTTATCGTTGGAAAGCAGGCACTGGCAGCAGGACATAAAGAGAATCTGGAACGTCTCTATAAGGAGCTTCTGAATAAAGACTGGTTTATGACACTGCTTGATCTGGAGGCATATATCAAAGAAAAGGATAAAGCATTTGCAGATTACGAAGACCGTACCAAATGGAAGAAGATGATGCTGGTAAATATTGCAAAGGCAGGCTTCTTCTCATCGGACAGAACCATTGCTGAGTACAATCGCGATATCTGGAAATTAAAATAGTTACAATAGTGTTTATATATGCTTCAGAAGAAAACAGACAAAAGAATGAATGGAATAAATGATGAAAAAAACAATAATTGTAATGCCTGTTGCGAATGAAGAAAGTACGATGGGGCAGATTCTGGATGAAATTCTGGAGCTGCCCTATGACCGTTTATACATATATCCTGTTATTGACGATTATTCAAAGGATCGTACGGAAGCGATTATACGTGAGAGGGAGAAGCACAGCGATAAGGTAAAATGTATCTATTACAAAGAATCAACCGGTGTGATCAGTTGTTATCTGGAAGGCTTCCGGAGAGCTCTTGCAGATGGCGCGGAACAGATACTTGAAATGGATGGGGGCTTAAGCCATTTACCCTCTGAAATTCCGCAATTTCTGGAAAAGCTGGAGGAAGGGTATGAATGTGTCTGGGGATCACGTTTTATGAAAGGCGGTTCCATGAGGGAACAGCCTCTGTACCGGAGAATTTTAAGCGGAGGTGGAACGCTGCTTTCCAATCTGGTACTGGGAACGCGGCTTAAGGATATGACCAGTGGATTTGAGGCTTTTCAAAGGGAGATTCTGGAAAAGATGAATTTTGAAAAATTCCTTTCTACCGGACATATGTATCAGACAGAAATGAGATATTATTGCAGAAACTGCAGGACTGTTGAAGTTCCCATTCATTATGTGGGAACAGCATCCAGCCTGAAGGGAAGCTCTGTTGTGGAGGCTCTGAAAATATTATTTAAACTAAAGAAGAATGAAAGAAATATATGGAAAAAGTAAAGTATTTGATTCTGGGAGCGGGACCTGCGGGATTGACCTTTGCAAACAGATTAAAACAGTCAGGTGAAGATTCTTTTCTGGTAGTGGAAAAGGAAACAGAAGCAGGAGGACTTTGCAGATCCTGTCAGGTGGATGGAAGTCCTTTTGATATTGGCGGAGGTCATTTTCTCGATGTCAGACGGCCAAAAGTGAACGAATATCTGTTCCGTTTTATGCCGGAGGAAGAATGGGAGAGGTTTGACCGTGACAGCCGGATTGTAATAGGAGAAAGAGAAATCAGTCATCCGCTGGAGGCGAATATATGGCAGATGGAACCGGAGGTTCAGGTTCAGGTGCTTTCTTCGATTGCCAGAGCCGGATGCAATAGTGACAAGCCGAAGCCGGAAAAGTTTCGTGAATGGATCACATGGAAACTGGGAGATCAGATAGCCGGGATGTATATGCTCCCCTACAATCGTAAGATGTTTGCGGATGAACTGGATGAGCTTGGAATATACTGGCTTGATAAGCTTCCTGATGTAAGCTTTGAGGATACGCTGCGTTCCTGTCTTACTCATAAGGCTTACGGGCAGCAGCCGGGACATGCCTCCTTTTATTATCCGAAAAAGTATGGTTATGGAGAGCTGTGGCTTCGTATGGCACAAGAAATTGAAGGTCATGTAAAGTATGGAACGGATGTCATTGAGCTTGATCTTAATCACAGCAGAATCAGAATGTCGGATGGAGAGTATTGTGAAGCAGAAAAGATCGTAACAACAATTCCGTGGAGCAGTTTCCGGCATATTGGCGGATTACCGGAGGATTTACAAAACGGGGTAAAAATGCTGAAGCATAGCTCGATTGAAACCAGATATATCAGTGGATATCTGCAGACGGATGCCCAGTGGCTCTATATTCCGGATGAGCAAAAACCTTTTCATCGTATTCTTGTCCGGCATAATTTCTGTCAGGGAAGCAGGGGATACTGGCTGGAAACAAGGAAAGAACGGGTTCCCATGTATCAGGAGCAGGCAGTATTTACATATATGAACGAGTATGCATACCCGTTAAATACCATCAACAAGCCTCAGATTATGCAACAGCTGCTTGCATTTACTTCTGAAAGACAGGTTTACGGCCTGGGAAGATGGGGAGAACACTGTCATTATAATTCAGATGTGGTTGTTGACTTAGCAATGAAACTTTCGGAGAAGATTTGTCATGAATAATAAAATTTGGTTGAAAAGAATCATAGGAAGTGTATTCGGACTGTTTGTTTTTGCAGCGGTCATGCTTGTACTTACCCATACTGCACAGAATAGTGTTGCTACAACGCAGATTCTTCCGACGATTAACCCGGATCCTGTCTATGTGGAATGTTCGGCGGGAGAGGAAAGGGAGATTACCTGGAAGGTTAAAGAGGATTTTTCCGTCAGTGGCTTTGATCTTCTTCTGGTTAATGTTTCTTCGGAAAGTCAGGGAATTTTCCGTATGCAAATCTGGAATTCCGAGAAAGAGCTCATATTTAATGATTCGCTTGCCGTAAATGAAATTGAGCCGGGTAAGTGGACGGTTTTTCCTGCGGAGCTTTCGTTTCAGGAAGGAGAGGAGTACCGGATTGTCATCGAGGCGGATGCAAGTGATCCCTATTTCATGCAGGTGCCGGATGGCTGGGGAGAAAAGCTTCCTTTTGAAGAAACGGTATGGGAGAATGGAGAGGCTCTTTCCTGTGGAATCTCTGTCGGAATAGAGAAGGTGGGGCCTGTGCGGGTAACTTACGGAGACATTTTCTACTATTCCATTCCTGCGAGTATTCTGCTGTTGATTGTATATTTATTGCTGATATGGATTGGAAAGGAACGGTTGCTTGGATTTGTCCGAAGAATTCCTCTCAGGGAATGGATTGGAAAATACGGAAGTGATGTTTTCCTGATTCTGGTATTCGGAATGGTTTGTATATTGATCTATTCAAAAGCATATCTGAATGGAATTTACATATCCGCTGATTCCACAGGCTATCTGGAAGAAGCGGAAAACCTCGTGCAGGGCAATGGCTTTCAATATGACGGGCTTGCCGGATATCGTTCCTGGTTTGCCAACTGGCCGGTTCTTTACCCGGCATGTATTGCGGCGGTAATGCTTGTCACGAAGGTAAATGCGTATCTGGCTTCCAAAATACTGGCCATGTTGATTGTGGGTCTTCTGCTTATTCTGATGCGTGTGTGTTTTCGGAGGGATGCGTGGATTTATGCACTGTGTCTTACGAATATCGGCTTTCTTGATCTGTGCTATTATACGTGGAGTGAAGTTCCCTTTATTCTTTTTTTGTCTGGCTTCGGTCTTGTGCTTGCACGGATTCTGAAGGAGGACCATCCCGGGGCGAAGTGGTATGTTCTGCTGGGCATTATGGGGATATGCAGCTTCCTGACCAGATATTTCGGAATTTATGTATGGATTGTTACCGGGGTATACATTTGTGCATTATTATGGAAATATTATAAGAAGAGGGAAAAAACCGATTTTCACAAGGCAGTCTGTCTTGGAATAACAGCAGTCGTTTCTGGTATCCTGAGTATTGGATATCTGATGATGAATAAGATCATGAATGGAATGGCTTCCGGAGTAAGCAGAACAATGTGGTGGGATGATTTCCAAACACTGACAGATGATCTGATCCAAAGCCTGCTGACAGAATTCTTTAATATATTTTCATTACAGATACCGGAGTATATGGAGAATTTCCCATATAGAATTAAGGTCTTTGCGGTTCTTTTCATCGTCATTCTGCTGATGATTCTGATTATGAAGAGGTGCAGGCATTTTTCATTGCAGTCGGTAATGATTACCATGGCGGTAACCTATTATATGGTGTTCATTGCCATTCGTTATGTATCGTCCATGGACACCTTTTATTTCCGATTTTTTGAACCGGCAACTTTTTTGTTGTGCATCGGAGTGATTGGACTGATCCTGCCCGATATAAAGAATGGTGGGAAGGCTTATGTTCTTGGAGGGACAGTGACGGTCTGTGTGATTCTGTCGATATGGTCTGTCTTTGACAGAGAGGAATTGACAGTTCAGCAGCCGTATTATGAGGCAGTTACCGAACAATGGGAACAGGCTTACGCAGAGATTCCACAGAAATCCGTAATTATCTTTAATGATATTGACTACCGGTCTTCCTGGTACCGTCCGGATGTAGTAGATGGAACCATAACCCCACAGGACAGTAAAGAGAGCGTAATGAAAACCTATTATGGATCCGAATATTTATGTATCCGCAGAACATTTGCTGAGGAAATGCTTTCCGCAGGTGACTACAATAAGGAGATTCAGGACTGGCTGTCACAGGGATTGGAGAACGGCACAGAGGATCAGAAATTTGTTGTCCTGCCTTTACGGTAAAAGGAACGGATGGAATGACAGGAAAATCTAAAGCTGTTCAGGAATGAAATAAGAATGGGAGAAGGGCTGCAGCATGGGATCATTCATGCTGCAGCCCTTATATTAAGTAAATATGAATTCGCGTAATTTAGAAAACGAAACTAAATTCTTTCTGCAAAGCTCATGTAATATTCTCTGCAAAACTCATTGATTCTATCTAAAATTTTCTTCATAACAGTCACCTTAACCTTTCTGCAAACAATTCTGTTACAACTTACCCGGGTACTTTTCCTGTTTGGCGGAAAAGCCTTTTAAGTGGTCCGGCCTGACTTCCTTTTGATGATTTTACTTTAACATATGTGACCTATAATGTGAAATACATATAATGACATTGATACAATACCTATAAAGTATTATACGTGCGGTTCAATAGTAGGGAAATAAATGGAAGAGATAATACAGAAAAGATAATACAGAGAACATAATATAGGAAGCCTAATACAGAATATATAATACAGGAAGCATTAAGCTCATAGGAAAGGATCCATATGGACTTGGCATGATTGTAAAGATAGAGAATTTGAAGCAATAAGACATTAAGACATTATGACATTAAAATATTAAATATACTGTTGGACGCAGGTGTAATTATAAGAAAAATGCAACATTTTGTAATAAAGTGTTGCATTTTTCTGTACACTTATATTATCGACATACTCAGAAATTACTTAACCCATGAAATAAAATTTTTTAAATAAACTTTTTTAATTTTTTTTCGCCACACTCAATTGCCAAAGTAAATTCCGGCCGTTCCATCCCCAAAGCTGAAGTTACTTCGACAAATTCTCAAGCGGAAGTTACTCTTGCAAATTTTTACATCTCTGTCTTATTTCATGCTATAGTTTATCTGCTGTGTCCCGGTTCTTTTTCGGGAGGTGTTCTTATGAGTAAAAATAAACACTTGAGTCTGGATGACAGATGTAAAATTCAGCTGATGCTCGATAACAAAGGATCCTTTTCCTCGATTGCCACTCAACTGGAAAAAGATCCAACTACTATTTCAAAGGAGGTCCGCAATCATCTTCAGTATAAGAAAACAGGCGCTTACCGGCGTTCTTACAACAGCTGTTCAAAACGTATTTCCTGTCAGAAATCCCATATCTGCACAGAATGCCATGCTTCCAAAAAATATACCTTATGCAGGCGCTGTTCCATGTGCAATGCTTTCTGTAGGGATTTCGAAAAAGAAACCTGCAGGCGTCTCCTGAAGCCACCCTATGTCTGTAACGGCTGTGGGAAACGGTCTGTATGCAGTCTGGAAAAACGGGTATATAAC